>Ga0137306_100080_pt1 | contig 147585 bp, 146 predicted proteins | sample Inofroosms_March_FD_97187 | JGI IMG/M metagenome (GOLD analysis project Ga0137306, IMG submission 97187) | Mouse cecal microbial communities from Vienna, Austria - N-Acetylneuraminic and N-Acetylglucosamine D2O microcosms_March | ecosystem: Host-associated > Mammals > Digestive system > Large... | reverse complement strand
GAACCAGTAACAATCCCCGGAGGGGATCAAGTAGGGGGGCAATGAAATGTCGTTTTTATGTCTGTGTGATATTTGGGTGTTCGACTTTTTAATATCCAGAAAATAATTCTTATGACATGCTATGACAGTTCTGGAATGCCTCTATGCTCTGTGAGGTTCGCAGAACGCATTTAGCATTGTGGGCAAGGAGAATTAGGTATATAACAACCAAGCCCCATATACCCTTATTCACATAGAATATAAAAGGCTTGTACTAGCAGACTATTATGACTATTACAGATCTTTATATATCCATCTCCCATCTTTATCCTGCCCGATCACATGATCGTCATACCATTGGTTATAGAACTGGGCAAGTTCCCGGTACTGCCTCTGTAGTTCTGATACGCTATTGTTTGTCTCTGGTGAAGGTTTTGTAATCTTTTGCTTTCTTACTTTTGATCGATTTCTCACTTTCGATTGTTTCCTTGTTTTTGATTGCTTCCTTACTTTTGGCTGTCTTCCTAATTTTGCGTCTTCAAAATTGATTATCTACATTGATATCCTCCTCGTTTTTTCGTATGATTTGTTTTATGTTATCATGATATTTTAAGGCATCAAAATAAGCCCTCTATCAATCATATTTATAATCCGCCTTTCTGCGAAAGGCACCGATGGGGTTATGAAACCCATTCTGGGCTTTCGCTATCTTAATTTTCCTGATATAGTTTAATGGTAAGACTGACACACTACAGAACACGTGGAGGTGAGTGGCGGGGCTGTATAGCGGCGACCCCGCATATTTATATGTTGTCGGTCATCCGTTAAGGCATCAATGAATGGCGCATTCCCGTAGCCCGTAAACTTATCTCTTCCAAAGTCGACTCGATTTTGCCGGATGGCCAGTCCCTGTCAGTCTTCATCTATTATTCTTTAGGAGGTTATTTTTTGGCTTTCAAAATCTTTCGTAAAAACTGCTGTGGGCTTGATGTCCACAAAACCTGGATCTATGCCTGTATCGGGATTACCGACACAGACGGCAGGACTGAGTACAAGCAGGCTCGTTTCTCTTCTTTTTCCAAAGGACTCGGGGAACTGTGTGACTGGCTTGCCAAATACCATTGTTTCGAAGTCTGTATGGAATCTACCGGCAAATACTGGATACCTGTTTTTAATATCCTGGAAAAAGCCGGCCTTTCTGTCGTCCTTGCACATCCCAAATATACGAAACCACAAAAGGGAAACAAGACCGACCGCAAGGATGCCAAATGGATCTGCGACCTGTTCATGTGTGACATGGTCAGGCCTTCCTTTATCCCGCCTGCTGATATCCGTCACCTGAGGGAACTGGTACGCTGCCGGTTCAAGCTCACCTGTATGATCACCGGCAAAAAGAACCGTGCACAGAATTGTCTTACCGTATCGAATCTTAAGCTTGACGATGTCTTCAGCGACGTTTTTGGGAAGTCCTCCCGTTCCATTACCGAACAGCTGCTTGCCCATCCCGGGGAATTTTTTGATGTGGCACCTTTTGTTGACGGACGGTGTAAAACACCCATTGAAGAGATCCAGGCTGCTGTTGATGGCGCCATTTCTCCCGAACAGGCTGTCAAGCTCCGGCAATGCCTTAACCACATAGACGAATTAGAAAAACACATAAATGAAACAACACAGGAAATCCTTCGTCTTGGAGACAGGTACCCGGATATACTAAAGCTGATCCGTACAGTACCCGGATTCAACAGCAATCCACTGACTGCCGTCCAGATCCTTTCTGAAATCGGCGGTGATATGTCTGTTTTCCCCTCAGCAAAACACCTCGTTTCATGGGCCGGATGCTGTCCCCGCAATGACCAGAGTAACCAGAAGGTCAAATCAACCCGGATTTCCCGTGCCGGTACTTATATTAAACCACTTCTGGTACAGATTGCCAATAGTTTGTTGCGTTCCAAAAAACATCCTGAAATAACCGAACGTTACAAACGTATAAAAGCACGTCGTGGCCACAAGAAAGCCATCATCGCTGTCTGTCGCATGCTCCTGACCGCTATCTGGCACATGCTCTCAGATTTAAAGCCTTATACACCAGATGGTTTCCTTGAACCGCGTCCTGTGGAAAAATCGAAAGTATTGACCACCGCACAGGCTCTCAGTTTGTTGAAACAGCGGGGATATGTTATTTCTGACGCTGCTGCAATGAATTAGGTGTCGTGTCTATATTCATTTTTTAAGTCACCTCAAGATGGCTTTTTTGTGATGCAATTTACGTTCTTCCTAACCACTACCTATTAGTTTCAAACTTCTACAACTGATAAAGGACTTATGCTGATGTCCTAACATATTTAGTTATGAGAACTAGGATTTAAGTTACATGAGTCAATTTTCATACCCCATTTTAATTAATATCGTACCCCATTTTTGCAATAAATGACGATATTTTGCGATAATTTACGATAGTTTCACAAAACATCTAATGTGCCGCAAACCCTGACAAATACAGCATTTTCAAGCATTTCCCTACCACTCATACGGCGTCGCCTGGTAGACGTAATAATTCAACCAGTTCGTATAGAGGTTGTTACAGTGCGCCCGCCACTGCAGGCTGGGTCTTTGCGAGCAATCATAATCGGGATAATAATTTCTCGGGATATGTATCGGCAGTCCCTTTCCCAGATCTCTCTTATACTCTGCATCCAGAGTATATCTGTCGTACTCCGGATGTCCGTTCACGAACACCTTTTTGCCGTTTTCGGCATACGCAAGGAAGACACCTGCCTCCTCGGATTCCGCAAGTACCGTGATCTCGCCGCAGTTGTGGATCTCCGCAGCCGGTGTTTCTGTATGGCGGCTGTGCGGCGCGAGAAAATAATCGTCAAAACCACGCACCAGCGGAACCTTTCTGTTCTGCACTTTATGGGAATAGATCCCAAAAAGCTTCTCGGACAGCATGCGTTTCTGGATCCCGTAATAATGGTAAAATCCCGCCTGTGCCCCCCAGCATATGTGGAGCGTGGACGTCACGGATGTATCCGCCCAGTCCATGATGGCACACACCTCCTGCCAGTAATCGACCTCCTCGAAAGCGATGTCCTCGACCGGCGCACCTGTTATGATCAACCCGTCAAAATGCTTCCCCCGGATCTGATCAAATGTGGTATAAAAGTGATTCAGGTGATTGGCCGACGTATTGAGTGATACATGGCTTGCCACCATCAGAAACGTGACATCGACCTGCAGGGGTGTGTTGGACAGAGCACGCAGAAGCTGCAGTTCCGTGTCCTGCTTCACAGGCATCAGATTCAGGATGCAGACCTGCAGGGGTCTGATATCCTGATGCATCGCGCGGTTTTCATCCATCACAAATATATTTTCATTTTCCAGTATCTCCTTTGCTGGCAAGTCACTTTGTACTTTAATAGGCATTTCTATGCACTCCTGTCTTTTTATTTTTATGCGCACGGGCACGCGTGTGGGGGAAGAGGACTCTTCCCTACCCGATCGATATCTCCATCCCCAGATATTCTGTCATAAACTGCTCCTCAGTGAGGATAGGAACGTTCAGTTCCTTCGCCTTTTTATTTTTCGATGAATTTGACGCGGCATCGTTGTTGATCAGGCAGGCTGTCCTGGCGGACACACTTCCAGCCACTTTCCCGCCCTTTTTCTCGATCAGGTCTTTCAGCTCATTTCTGCTGCCAAAATGGTTCAGGCTCCCTGTCACGACAAAGGTTTTTCCATCGAGTATCTGTTCCGACTCATCGATCACTTCCCTGACAATACGAACCTCCTGTAAAAGATTCGCAAACATTTCATTGTTCTTCCCATCAGAGAAATAGTCCACAAACGCTTTGGCGATCACTTCACCGATTCCGTCGATCTCGCTGAGCTCCTCCGCGGTCGCATGACGCATGGCATCGATATCATACTGATAATATTTGCAGATCACCTTTGCGTTGGCAAGTCCGATATTGGCAATGCCAAGACTGTATATCAGGTTTGGCAGCTCCACTTCCCTTGCTTTCTCTATACCATCAATGAGCTTTTTGTATGACCGCTCTCCAAACCCTTCCATCTCCAGGATCTCTGACTTGTATCTGTCAAGGTGGAACATGTCCTGATACTGATGAAGAAAACCTTTTCCGATAAACTTCTCGAGCGTAGCCTCCGATAATCCATCGATATTCATGGCATCACGGCTGACAAACAAAGTGAAGGACTTGATCCTCTTGGCATCGCAATCCGGATTCGTACAGTACAGCGACTGCACCTCATTGACCGCCCTCAGCTCTGTCCTTCCGCCGCAGACCGGGCAGGTATCCGGGATTTCCAGACGATCGCTGCCTGTAAGGTTTTCCGCGATCTGCGGAATGATCATATTCGCCTTATAGACGGTTATCCTATCGCCAATTCCAAGCTTCAGGTTTTTCAGAATACTGATATTGTGGACAGACGCCCTGCTCACCGTGGTCCCTTCCAGCTCCACAGGCTCAAAGATCGCAACCGGATTGATCAATCCGGTGCGGCTCGCGCTCCACTCGATCTCCTTCAGCGTTGTCTCCCGCACTTCATCCGCCCATTTGAAAGCGATCGAATCCCGTGGGAATTTTGCTGTCCGCCCCAGTGAACGGCCATATGCAATGTCATCATAGGTCAGCACCAGGCCGTCAGACGGCACCTCATAGGTCTGAACGCGTGTCTCATAATCCGCTATGGCATCTATGATATTGTCGGCATCCACTTTCAGATATTGAACCACATCAAAACCCTGTTCATGCAAAAACACAAACTGCTTTTCCCTTGAATTTTCAAAATCAACACCGTCAGCCTTTACCAGGGCGAAAGCATAAAACCGCACGTTTCTCTCCGCCGTGATCTGATTATTGAGCTGTCTGACGGAACCCGAACAGAGGTTTCGTGGATTTTTATACTTTGCATCCACATCGTCAATGCGACTGTTGATCTTCTCAAAATCCTGATAGGTGATGACGGCCTCCCCTCTGAGGATTAGTTCATCCTGATATCGGATGCGCAGCGGAATATTTTTGAACACCCTCGCATTGTTTGTGATCACCTCACCAATCTCGCCGTTTCCGCGGGTAACCGCCTTTACAAGTTCCCCGCCCTGATAAGTCAGCACGATCGTGAGTCCGTCAAGTTTCCAGCTCAGCACGCCCGCCTTATCTCCGAGCCAGTCTTTGAGCTCTTCCCGGTCTTTGGTCTTGTCAAGAGACAGCATTGGGCTTTCATGCGCCTCCTTTGGCAGCTCATCCACTGCCTCGTACCCGACGCTGATCGTAGGACTTCCTGTCAGGACCATGCCTGTTTCCTGCTCAAGCTTTGCCAACTCATCGTAGAGTTTGTCATACTCAAAATTGCTCATGATCTCCTTATCCTGAGCATAGTACGCCATGGAAGCTTCCCTCAGCTTCTCTACAAGCTCCTTCATTCTATGTAATTTTTCGCTGTTTGCCGCCATACTCTCCTCCATATCGCCACAGCAGTCTCCCGAACCCTCCGCTGCATCTTTTCCTGTTGGGATCAGAGTTCAGACCCAGAAACCTCCGGGAGCCGCTTTATTTCCACAGAACCTTATGACATACCGCACAGATGATAGAGCGTCGTCAGTTCTTCCCCTTCCAATTCGCGGTATGCCCCACTTTTTAATCCATCGAGTTCGATGTTCATCACACGTATCCGTGTCAGGGATCTCACTTTATATCCAAAACATCCGCACATCCGTCTGATCTGCCTGTTGAGTCCCTGTGTAAGTACGATCCGAAACGTATATTTGCCGATGCGCTCTGCCAGGCAGGGGCGCGTCGTCTCATCGAGCTCTTTCAGATAGACGCCCTGCGACATCTTCACCAGAAAATCGTCGGTAAATTCCCTGTCCACCTTGACAACATACTCTTTTTCATGGTGATTTGCTCCCCGCATCATGCGCTGGATCAGTTCCCCGTCATTTGTCAGAATGATCAGTCCGTCCGAATCCTTGTCAAGACGCCCCGCATAGGTGAGCCTGACAGGATACCTTACTGCCTCCACGATCGTTTTCTCTGCATGCCTGTCCTTTTCCGTGCAGGTGACCCCGACCGGCTTATTGTATGCCAGGACCACCTTGGAAGAGACCGGCTTCACCGGTCTGCCGTTCACTTCGACGAGGTCCCGGCCGCCTACCTGCATCCCGCTCACAGCCTTTTGACCATTTACCGTTACCCTGCCCTGATCGATCCATCTGTCTGCCTCACGCCTCGAACATACGCCGCATTCTGCCAGGTACTTGTTCAATCTGGTCATATATCTGTGTCCTCTCCTTTATATCTAACACCTCACAAGAATTTCTTTAACCGGCTGATCGACTTCTCCTCAAAGTCCACCAGTTCCCTGGCTACCTCCATCGAAGTGTTCCCTGAATCCTGATGATGGTTGATCGACCGCCACATATTTGTGATCCCTCTGCTGCTGCCCTGGATCATAAGTTCTGCGATCCTGCTGGTGCTGCAGTTTGTGAGTGTATTGATCTGTATACCGCCCTTCAGCATCAGCTCCTGCATGGCACTGCCGTGATAGCCCTCTGCCCGCCCGCTCTGCAGCCGGTCAGTCGCCTTATTCTGTATCACGGAATATAACAGTTTTTCCTTCGAAAGTTCCTGCCGCAATTCCTCATCGTGAACTTTTTCTGAGATGGTATCGATCGCATGGATCGCCATATCCGTATTTTTCTGGACTTCCTTCAATATCTCCCGATCATCCTTTTTCATAGCTGTCTCCTTTTGATTAAAATCTTTTGACAGCTATAGTATTACCATATTTTAACAATCTATGCCTGTATATCTGTGTCATCCAGGATCGTATCCTCCACTTCTCCTGTCAAAACCTCCACATTTTCCTTCGGATCCACGTCCTCTCTCTCAAAAGGAAAAACAACTCCCCACTGAGCGCGAAGCTCGTCCATCTGTTTCATGATGCGGAGCGTTTCCGCGTGCGGCATCTCCCAGCACTCCTTCTCCCCCTTCTCGATCGCCTCCATGCAGGAGTATACCTCATATTCGTAGCCAGTGATCTGTTTGGGCGCCTTTACTGATCTCACAGCCTTATAATTCGCATCATACACCGTGACGGACGCAAAATTATTGATATTCTCGATCGCGATATATCCTTTGGGACCGTAAATAACACCTCTCCTGTCGCTCAGGCCGTTCATCGTACAGTTCAGGACCGCCATCCTGCCGTCTCTGTACATGAGCGTAATGCTCTCTGACGCGTCTACCCCGGTATCCGTGAGAACACAGGACGACTCCATCCTCTCGATCTCCCTGCCGAACATCATAGCCGCAAAATTCAATGTATACACACCCAGATCAAGCAATGCACCGCCCCCAAGCGCCGGCTCTGTCAGCCGCCTCTTACCAGAGACAAGATACCCAAGGTTCGCGGTCAGCATAACCGGTTCTCCGATGATTCCAGAATTCAGTATTCCTTTGATCGTAGTGAGCATCGGCATATATCTCACCCACATCGCCTCTGTCACGAACACGCCTTTCTCGGCTGCCAGCGCCAGTATCTCCTCAGCCTGTTTCGCATTTGCCGTAAAAGCTTTCTCACACAATACATTTTTACCGTTTTCTATGCAAAGCTTCATATTGTCATAATGTTCTGAATGCGGTGTTGCAATATAGACCAGGTCGATCTTATCGTCCAGCATCATTTCCTCATAGGAAGTATATGCGACCTTGATACCAAATTCGCCTGCAAATTTCTGTGCTCTCTCCTCACTCCTCGACGCCACGCCATGACACTTCACATTTTTCATCTTTTTGACCGTGTCTGCCATGACTCCCGCCATTTTTCCGGTTCCCATGATACCGATCCGCTTTTGTTTAAACATACGTCCTCCCATACCTTTCACAACACTATCATATTTCCTCTGGATGCCATGTACCATCGAGCAGGAAAGACTTGCCCTGCTCGCCGTGCGACCCGTGCGCCGCCGTAGAGCGCGTTTCACCTGCACGGGTCCGTGCATAAATGAAAGCCCATGCAGCACGAAGCTACATGGGTCCGCATTTATTCCACTATTCTATTATAGACGATATATGTACTCATTTTCAAGCCAAACAGATATTTATCTCACAAAAAATTCTGCCTTGACAAAACCGATCGTCCCATTATATTCGATCTTGTACCATTCACCCAGATCCTCCAGAAGATTATAGGACATCCCTGCCTGTGCGGAACCGATCCTGTCAGATTCCTGGCTTGCCTGATTTCTGACATTCACATTTGTTGTCGCCATGACTGTATCAGCCGTCTCCACTGTCTCCTCAACCGTAACGACTTCCAGATAGTCACTCTTGATATAGGCTTCCTTGTCCTCAAAGATCACCTTGCTCCATCCATTGACCCTGTCCTCGATCCGCTTCAGCTCTGTTCCGGCCTGAGCCTTTCCGATCTTATCCGCTTCCTCACTGTCAGAGGAGCGTACATTGACCGTATCTGTTGTCCGAACGATCTGGTTCACGACCTGATTCTGAGACAGTTCTTCATCCCCGCCTGCTGTTTCTGTCTCCGCTGGCTGTGTTGCGCCTTCTTCCGTCTGCGGTGTATCGCCGCCCTCTTCCTGATTCTCAAGCTGTGCCAGTGCCACACCCACAGATTCCTTGATCGTGACGGGCAGTTCTGTCATAAACTGATCAAGCGTCTCATCTGACGCAGTTGCCTCTGTATAATCGACATTGATCTCATTGTACAGATCTACCACATCATCCTGGTTTGTGACAAGTTTGAATGCCGCTTTGACATTTTCCTCAGTGTCACCGTCAATCCTAAGACTCCCATCCTCCGCCGTATAGACATAAAACGCGTTTAATCCGGGCGCCTTCGTCTCGATATCCTTGAACTTGACCTCATATGTCACATAGACAAAATAGGAATTTTCTTCCATTCCCGGCTTTGTATAGCACTTGATATTGTCATATCTCTCGATAAACTCGCTCTTCTTCTCGTAGGTGATGATCTCACGGTCCGTATTGTAATCCTTGAGTGTCCTGACCGTATCCATATCACCTTCTGCCAGTGCTGTACAAAATGCCTGCATCAGCTCGTTGACATCCGCGTGGGCGTTCTCCGCCAGGGGCTGGTCACTCAGCGTGGCAACAGCGGCCGTATCCGAATGCTCCTCCGTATTCAAGGACAGATTGTCCACCGTCTGACTCTTGCGGGAACCGATATACGAGATCACCACTGCAATGATGATCGCGCACGCCGCAACGGGCAGCAGGATCTTTGCCGCATTCAGCGCGATCCCCTTGATCTGTTCCGACGAAGCAACAGCCACAGTCCTGTCTCTGACTGTTTCTGTCCGAGTCTCTTCCTTTTTGATGTTTTCTTTTTTACTGCCTTCTTTTGAGTTACTTTCTTTTGAGCTGCTTTCTTTGGGATTCCCTTCCTTTTGCTTTTCCTTTTGATTCTCTCTGCTGCTGTTCCCGCTCTTCGGGATATCTGTTTTCGCGCTGCTGACAGCCGCTTTCTCCTCCACTGTGTCCTTTGGAACTCCTTTGGCACTGTCCTTCCCGCGATCCTCTTCCTTCTTTTCCGCCTTTTCTGATGACTTATCGATCGTATCGTTCTCTTTTTTTCCCTCTTCTGTATTTAGCACTTCTGTGTTTTTAGTCAGATTCTGATTCTTTTTCTGCTTATTCCTCTTCTTTTTCTTGTTGTCCATCTCTGCTCCTATCCATCACTGCCAAACCATTTGTGGAAATGCACCCGACAGGAATCGAACCTGCATTAAAGGCGTCGGAGGCCTCCGTTCTATCCATTAGACTACGGGTGCGGATATGATATTTATCACGTCTGTAATCATAACACAATTATTGTCATTTGTCTACAGAAGAAATAAAATTGGTGCAAATTGACATAGATTGTTGCAGGAATGGTGCAAACAGGAATCGTAGTACAGCTGGATGGGATCTGGCGCTGTACTACTGCTCCCGCTGATACTTTCCGCACAGCTCGTCGAAGCAGAACACCTGATGCTGAAGCGCCTTGAAAGCCGCCTCGTCACCTGTCTCAAGCTGGTCAAGAAACTGAAAGAGTCTGTCCTGGAGTTTATAGTGCTCCCGCGCATCCACACGATACGAATTGGCTATGCGCATGATCTTGTCAAGATATTTAACGATCTGTCTGTCATTTCCCTTTTTGACGGCATTCTGCAGGAGTTCCATGTTGTCCACCTCGGGTGAGTCCGTCACTTTCATAAACGTGTTTGCCCCGATCGCATAATACTCCTCGCCGATCTGGTATATGAAACTTTTCTTTTCATACAGGATTTGTTTAAAATCACTCATGCGGTTCCTCCAACATCTTCTCTTTCGCCAGTGCACTCTTTATGATTCTATCACGAAAACATGGATTTGTCATCACTTTTTCAGGCTTTTCATATAAGCTTTCACATCCTGGTCCGGATTTCTGGATTCACATATCTTCTGCAGAGCCTTATTGTAAGTCCACGAATCCATATGACAGCCGTCCGCAAGCATCTGGCTGCTCTCATATGGAAAGCAGACAAACGCTTCCGCCATAAGCCATGCTGCTGCCATCTGTGCATAGTACCCCTGGTGAAACGGCCTGTCCAGAACAGCCAGTATCCTGCCCAGATACGGATACCGTGCTCTGGTCCAGACCGACAGTTCACGATTGGGAAAGCTGTCGCTGATATCCGCCATGCTGACCACCCTGTTGCGCGCGATCTTTTTGTTGTCGATATCATATTTGAGGTACTGGCTCAAAAGCAGGATCAGCGAAGTCCTGACTTCAAACTCCCTGTCCGAATACAGATATGGCTGCAGAGCTTCCCACAGCCTGTCACGGTTCCGGTTCGCAAAGGTAAAGGAATTGCAGAAACTGTCGCAGACAGACCAGTCCCTGATCGCGGGAATGAAGGACTCCAGATACAGGACGCCATCCTCATAGGGAAACGCTTTCCGGGCTGTGCCATATCCGATCAGCATACCGCGGAGCATTGTCTCCTCAAAATAGACATCCTCATACGCCCCCTCACAGCTCTCCGTCTCCCTCCGCCACCTTTGGGGATCTTCCCTGTCATTTGCGATACTCCTGGCGATCTGCCTCAGTTGCGGCAGTCTCACCCCCATAAGGGGCTTTGCCCCAGGGATAAGACCTGCCGAAAAATCCTTATAATCTTCCTCCGCGTATTGTGCAAGTATCTCTCTGATCTCTTTCCTCATGCCTCTCCATCCCTGCAACTGTACATGCCTACTGCCTGCCGCCGCCCTTCCTGTACTGCACAGGCGTCATTCCCATTTTCTTCTTAAATATCCGGTTAAAATGTTCCACATTGGGGTATCCGACTGCCATCGCTACATTCTCGACAGTCATATTGCCGTTTCGAAGCAGTGTCTTTGCCTTCTTCATGCGGATGTTGATCAGGATGTCGCCAAAGGTCTTTCCTGATTTCTCGTGGATATATTTGCTCAGATACGGCTCCGATAAATGAAAATGCGCTGCCACATCGCTGAGTGCTGTCGCCTGGTAATTTGCCTGGATATAATTCATGATCTCCATCATGCGCTCATCCTGGCACGCCTCGTTCTCCTGGATCTGCGGAAGCTTGTTGACACTGACGCAGAGTGCATGGATCGATGCCTTGATAATGTCGTCATCCATGCCTACGCCCCAGAACTTCTCACCGTTGCAGGTGACACTCACATATGCGATCGCCTTCGATGAAGAACCTTTTGTGAGCGCGTGCTCCTCATAGTCGGATAACTGGTAGCTGATGCCAAAATACTGTTTGATCGTGTTGCTCACCGCATCAAGGCGTCCGTTTCCGTTGGCATCCACAGTTGTCTTCCTGTCTCCGCAGGTGATCACCGCCTCTGCCATAATGCCGTCAACCTGCTTAAAATGACATTCATTGATCTGGAAGAGCGGCGTGTTGTCCACATAATTTTCACAGAAGATATCGTAAACCCACTGCGGCGAGAGCACTTTGTGCTCCTGGTCGGAGACATCCTTGACGAGATACCCCACCTCCTCGCGCATCGCATAGGGCAGTGAAATGCCATAATTCTGTTTCAGGATATAGTTCACACCGCCCTTTCCGGACTGGCTGTTGATGCGGATGACATCCGCGTCGTAATTTCTGCCGACATCCTTCGGGTCGACGGGCAGGTACGGCACTGTCCACTTGTCTGTGGCCTTCTCCTCACGCCACTGCATCCCCTTTGCGATCGCATCCTGATGGGATCCCGAAAAAGCTGTGAACACGAGGTCTCCTGAATACGGCTGTCTCTCATGTACCCGCATGCGCGTGAACAGCTCATACTTCTCCCGGATCTCGGACATGTTGGAAAAATCAAGCCTCGGGTCGACACCGTGCGAAAACATGTTCATCGCCACGGTGATCAGATCCACATTCCCTGTCCGCTCACCGTTCCCAAACAGCGTCCCCTCCACACGGTCCGCACCTGCAAGAACGCTGAGCTCCGCATCGCACACACCGCAGCCGCGGTCGTTGTGCGGATGGACAGAGAGCACCACGGCATCCCTGTATTTCAGATTTTTGTGGATATATTCCACCTGCGTGGCAAAAACATGCGGCATGGCATTCTCAACTGTCGTCGGGATGTTGATGATCGCCTTTTTGTCCACTGTCGGCTGCCAGATATCAAGCACCGCATTGCACACATCGACCGCATAGTCGACCTCTGTGCCGTGGAAGCTCTCCGGACTGTACTCAAACGAGAAATTCCCGTCCGTCTCCGACGCCAGCTTCTTCAGCAGCTCTGCGCCGTCTGTCGCGATCTTTTTGATCTCTTCTCTGCTCTTCTTAAAGACCTGCTCGCGCTGTGCCACCGAGGTGGAATTGTAGAGATGGATCACAGCATGCGGCGCGCCCTTGACTGCCTCAAAAGTCTTCTTGATGATATGTTCCCTCGCCTGCGTGAGCACCTGGACCGTCACGTCATCGGGGATCATGTTCCGCTCGATCAGCGCACGCATAAACTCGTATTCCGTCTCCGACGCCGCCGGAAAACCGACCTCGATCTCCTTAAAGCCGATCTCAACAAGCATCTCGAAGAACTGCAGCTTCTCATCCAGACTCATAGGCTCGATCAGCGCCTGATTGCCGTCCCGAAGGTCGACCGAACACCAGATCGGCGGTGCGGTGATCGCATCCTTCTTCACCCAGTCATATGTACAGACCGGCGGTAAAAAATAAGATTTTTCATACTTGCTTGCATTTTTCATGTCTTACATCCTCCATTTCCAGAAAAAAATCTTTCGCTCCACAACTTTCCTATTGCAGAGACGAAAGACTTTTTCTTTCTTTCGCGGTATCACTCTACTTTTTCATCGCGTTTTCCTTTTTTCGTTTGTAGTTCCATAGTAACACTATTTAAAGCAGTTCGCAAGCATTAAAATTAATCATTTTTATTGATATATTTTAATTCACCCTAATGTCAATCCGAGGTATCCATCCCTGCAGTCCCAGTCCTGAAACCGTTCTGGCAGCAGTATCATTCCGCCCATATTGCGCTCGTATGCCCATGCTGCCCCTGTGTGTTCCAGAAGCTCCGGCAGAATATCGTGCAGTGCATCATCGTCAAGCGTGCTCTCCATAATGTGGATATTGTCCCCCTCCCGCCGGTACATCAGCACTGCCTTCTGCGGATCCTCTGTGTCTCTGTCCTCAGTCAGCAGAAGCGTTCTTCCGCCGCAGAACTGATTTTCTTTGATGGCATAAGCGATCGCCTGCCCGTCCCACTCCACATAGCCCTCGCCGTCAAAAAAAGCATCCCGCACGGCTTTGTACTCCTTATCATCCGCCTCGGAGACCAGCCATCCGCCAAGTATATCCATCTCTTTCTCCGGATCTGTTTCCTCTGCCGCCCTCAGATCATGACCCGAGGCCGCCAGAATATGGCTGCCCGCCGGCTCTGTGCATCTCCCGGCATAGATCCAGCAGGGACTTTCACCAAAAGCGTCTCTGAACCCCTGTCTCTCATAATATTCCTGCAAATCCCTGTCAGCCGGCTGCAGGATCAGCGGTTCCATATATTTTTCAAAGGCATGCCTGATGATCTCTGATGCATAGCCCTGTTTTCTGTATTCCGGCAGTGTAGCCACTGCATAGACATATCTGGCATTCTCTTTTTTGCCATTGATCGTCACCTGCACTGGCAGCAGGCTCGCCATAGACACCGGGCGGTCATCCTGATAGATCACATACATATTTTCACTTTCAAAGCGGTTCTGAAGATACATCTCTATATAGGCCCTGTCGTCTCCAAAACACTGATTCCACATCGCCTTGACAGGTTCAAACACCGTATCATCCGCAAAAACGACATGACTCTCGACCGCCCTGTATTTTCTCATCAGTATATCCGGATAATAGGACAGCTTTGCCTTTCTCAGTCCCTGGTCCCCTGTGTCCTCCTCACGGTTTACATATTTATAGTCCTGCATTTCGTGCAGGACAAACTGCTGGTTGATCATGGGGAACGCACCCTGCAGGTCAGGTAACGCCTTTTCAAAATGTACCACGAATGTATCTCGGTTCAGCGGCTCTCCGATCGTAAAAGCCACGATCCTGCCGCCTTTGTACAGGACGCCGCCGCAAAGGCCAAGTTCCCTGAAACCGGAAAATGCCACCTCAAGCACTTCTGCCTCCTGCTCCATCTCATCATTCCACTTTTCGGCGCGCAGTGCGATCCACTCTTTTGCCAGACTGCGGCACTCTGCGATATTGTCCTCCGTCATCTGTTCATAGTGCCAGTCGCCATCGTCCATAAAACGCGCTATATGATTGCGTTTGCCATGCAGTTTCTTTCCCTTTAACGAAGCGAGCTTCTCCACAGTATACACATAGTCAAAGCCATCCCTGTTCGAACAGATCTCAAACGCCCCCGGAAACCACTTTATCAGCTGCGCCCTCTGCTCCTCAGTGACAGGATAGATGCTGAGTCTGCAGCCATGTACCGCACATATCTTTCTGATGTGCTCTACCATCGCCCTCTTGTCCCCGTTTCCAAACGGAAAAGAATATTGAAAGTGTTCCTGCGCCCTGTATCGGATCACACCACAGCCATAAGCGCTTCCGACCTGTACATTAAATCCCTTTGCCCACATGTAATTATTTGCAAAAGTATACTCACAGGCGTCAAGATCCTCCTCCTTCAGCCTCTCATTGATCCAGTTCCTGTCATCCATCGATATCGGGTGAAAACTCAGTTTTTCATATTCTGACATATGGGATCCCGTCCTGTCTCCTCAAATTTATCTGCCTTTAGTATATCCGAAATCCTGTGAAATATAGACATCCTTCTTCCTCTCTTTCCCTTGCATTGTTTTCTACAGATTCTTCTCACAGATATCATTCAGACAACATCTGTCACAGTAAGGCTTTGTCCGCGCTGTACAGACCTCCCGCCCGTGGTCGACGAGTCTGTGGCAGAACTGGTTTCCCTCCTCGGGGGGGATCAGTTCCCACAACGCCATCTCCACCTTTTTTGGCTCCTTTATGTGATCGACCAGCCCCATGCGGTTTGTGAGCCGGATACAGTGCGTGTCCGTCACGATCGCGGGCTTGCCGAACACATCCCCCATGATGAGGTTCGCGCTCTTTCTGCCCACTCCCGGCAGTTTCAGCAGTGTATCCAGATCATCCGGCACCCTGCAGCCAAAGTCGTCGCGGAGCATCTTCATGCATGCGCTGATATCCCGCGCTTTGCTGTGTCCCAGTCCGCACGGCCTGACAATGTACTCTATGTCCTCGACATCCGCATCTGCCAGCGCCTCGATGGTCGGATATTTCTCATACAGTCCCTTCACCACCACATTGACTCTCGCATCTGTACACTGTGCCGCCAGGCGCACACTCACCAGGAGCTTCCATGCCTCATTGTAATCCAGTGTACAATCCGAGTCCGGATACTCCTTTTTGAGACGCTCTATGATCTCCAGCGCGAACTCTTTCTTTTTCTTCTTACTTTTGTTCCTCGTTGCCATTTTCTCATTTCCCGTAACTGCTAATTTTTCAGATTTTCTTTATAGAACTGCCTGAACTCGTCGTAGCCCTCCGCCGTCAGCTGCTCCTTCTGGAATTTTTTGTTCTTGTTCATGCGCGCCACAAGCACCTGTGCACCGCTCTGTCTCTCCTTCTGCGCCTCCGCGATAATAGCGCACAATGCCTCTCCCGACACGCCCTTCTCGATCAGATATGCCACCTTTTTGCTCTGGTTGGGCACCTTGAAGCCGCTCTCCATCAAAATGAGGATGATCCGCTCAAACCCGATCGAAAAACCGCATGCCGGCACGTCCTTTCCGGTAAATCTGCCCACCATTTTGTCATAGCGCCCGCCGCCGCCGCAGCTCGCACCCAGCTCGGGCATCGCGATCTCAAAGATCGTGCCTGTATAATAGGACATCCCGCGGACTAACGTCGGATCGAACACAAGTTTGAAACAGTCGCCCTTTGTGGCATTGACACTCTCAATGATCTCCCGGAAACCAGCCTTCACTGCCTCATCGAGAAAACCCGTCATCTTCTCCTCGATAAACGCAAGCGTGTCGCCCGAGGCATTCATCTCCTTAAAAAGTGCAAGATATCTGTCAACATTTCCGCTGTCATACCCTGCCTCGGTCAGCTCACGCTCCACCCCCTCGATCCCGATCTTGTCCATCTTATCAAGCGTGATGAAGATGTTGTCGTAATCCTCCTCGCCAAATCCGCTGTATGCAGCCATCGCTTTCAGGATCCTCCTGTCATTGATGCGGATCTCAAAATCCTTAAATCCCAGGTTTCCAAGCGTCGTCGTCGTGGCGAGGATCAGTTCGATCTCCGCAAGATTGGATTCCTCGCCGAGGATATCGATGTCACACTGCATAAACTGGCGGTATCTGCCCTTCTGCGGCCTGTCCGCCCTCCACACATTTCCCATCTGCAGCGCCTTGAACGGCGACGGCAGCTCATTTGCATGGTTCGCATAATACCTCACAAGAGGGACCGTCAGGTCATAGCGCATGCCAAAATCAACGACATCGGCTTCCGTCGATGCGGTCTCCAGATCGAGCTGCGCACCTCTCTTCAGGATCTTAAATATCAGTTTCTCGTTCTCGCCGCCCTGCTTGCTGCTCAGGTTCCCGATATTCTCCATGCAGGGTGTCTCGATCGGTGTAAAGCCAAATTTCCCGTAGGTCTCCCTGATCACGCCCATCACATAGTCACGTATCTGCATCTCTTCCGGCATGATATCTTTCATACCATTCACCGGCTTCTTGTTCAGTGCCATATTTGTACCTCATTTCTTAATTTCATAATCATTCCGTCATCACTGTCAATGCATATCAGCACATCAGTCCTGCAAATTAATCACACCCAAAATTTCTGGTGGTCCCCTTTGCCCACGGACTGCCCACATCACAGCGGCCATGATGATACTGTGTATTGACTGTACCCTCCTGCTGCTCCTCGGACACGTTGACCTTGATGCGGCTCACACCGCTCAGCGTCTTGTCGTCAAGCATATTGATGATATTCTCGATCTCCTGCTCCTGCTGATCCCTTTTCTTTGCCTCAAGCTCATCCATATCTTCCAAACCGCTAAATACTGCCATATCTGACTCCTCCCCTTCCAGTCAATATTCCATATCCACTTCATCAAACAGATCGTCAAATGTGATTCTCACATTCGGAAAATGAATCATCCTCAACTCGCTTTTATTATTTTCTGTGACGATCTTCCACAGGTAATACTGCGGTTTTCCTGTTTCGTCATAATCAAGGTCATAGATCTCTACCTTTTGATCTCTCAGATCAACGATCCAATATTCGTCGATCTCCTGCTGACGATACAATTCCTTCTTTTCACCCCGGTCATATTTTTCAGTAGAGGGGCTTAGTACTTCCATCACAAAACGCGGCGCGTCGATAAATGTATTCCCTCTGCGCGATCTGACCCGGCAATTGATCGATGCGTCCGGCACGACCGTTTTGTTATCCCCGTCTTCTGTTTTGAATCTGTACTGTACATTATCAGAAAACACGTAACACATACTATTTTTTAACTGCCTGCGTACTGCAGCAACGAAATTCACGATCACTGCTGAATGTTCAGGTCTGGCTCCTGCCATATCCGTAATCTGTAAATTGATATCCATCCCTGCACCCCCTGTCCCGCTTCCTTTTTATTATACCAAGTTCCATGACTTTTTCAAGCCATTGTTCAAAACCGAAAGGGGCCGTAAATGCCCCTCAGGTATTTGACATCAGATATTCTGCTTATTGCTCAGATACCGGATACACACTCCGTTCACATGGAGCACATCGCCCTCGAGGCGCCTCGAGAACATGATCTTGCTGTCCTCGTCCCTGATCACCTCGATATCCTCTCCGCTGCTGTTCACGATCACCTCGAGCGTCTCTCCCCACCCCATCTTCTGGAACTGGATCACTCTCGGATCAGCATAGTCAGCCGGGAAATGGAAATTGCGCTCCCGCATCAGCGGTTCTTCTTTTCTGAGCTTTATGAGCTGCTTTGTCATGGAGATCTGTTCATTGTATTTGCCCTGCTCGATATCCGTCCACGGCATACAGCGGCGGCAGTCCGGATCAAAACCGCCCTCCATGCCGATCTCCGTCCCATAGTAGATGCAGGTGCTGCCCGGCATCGTGAACAGCAGGGCAAACAGGCAGTCATACTCGTCAAGTCCACTCGTCACGTTCCTGAGCCGGATCGTGTCGTGCGAGTCCAGCATATTAAAGAGCACGTCGTTTGTCTGCTGCATATAATTCGTATAGCAGCGGTTGATCATAAACTCAAAGTCCTCGCCTGTAAGGCTCTTGTCCAGGAAAAAGTCCTTCATGCTTCCCGCGAGCGGATAATTCATAACAGAATCAAATTCATCCCCCCTGAGCCACGGTATCGCATCATGCCATACTTCCCCCAAAATATAGATATCCGGCTTGATCGATTTCAGCGCTTTTCTGAGTTCCTTGCAGAATACATGGGACACCTCATTCGCCACGTCCATGCGGATCCCGTCCACATCGTATTTCTTCACCCAGCCGCAGGCGACTCCGATCAGATATTCGCGGACCGTCGGATTGCTGGTATTGAGCTTCGGCATATCATCAAAGAAGGCAAACGTATAGAGCTGCCCCCTCTTTGCAGCATCCCGCTGATCTGACAGCGGCCACTCGTTGATCATGAACCAGTCAAAATACCGGGAATCGCGCCCGTTCTCCAGCACATCCTGCCATGGCCTGAAGAAGTACCCGCTGTGGTTGAATACCGCATCGATCATCACGCGGATCCCGCGCGCATGCGCCTGCTCCACAAAATTCTTCATGGTCTCGTCGTCGCCAAAAATGTGGTCGATCTTTTCATAGTCTGTCGTGTCGTATTTGTGGTTGGATGGCGACTCATTGATCGGTGTCGTATAGATTCCCGTGATCCCCAGATCCCTGAGGTAATCCAGCTTGTCCGTCATGCCCTTCAGATCGCCGCCATAGAAATCATGATGACCGACACCGCCCTCGTATTTCCATTCCTTTGTATTCCCGGGGTTCAGATATGCATCCCCGTTGCAGAACCGGTCTGGAAAGATCTGATACCAGACTGTCTCGTTCACCCACCCGGGCACTTTATTGACATCGACAGGATTCATCCATGGCATGGTAAAGCACTGTCTGCTCCGCCCTTTGATCTGCATCTGTTCCTCACTGACAAAGCCATCCTCAAAATAATACCACCGCTCCGTGTCCGTCACCAGTTCAAAATAATACTTCAACCGTTTGAAAGCCGGCCTGATCGTTGTCGTCCACCAAAGCTGGTATTTCAGCCGTTTTCTGAATGGTATGTTTGCCTTGTCGCCAGTCCACTCCTCTCCGCCGCCCAGGATCCCGTTCGCAAACGGATCTCCATAGACGATATTCACTTCCCTGACATCATATCCGGTTTTGAGATTGATGATCAGCTGATCCTCATCAAGCATATAACAGTAATTATCGACGGTTCTGTGATAAACTGATGCAAACTCCATATTCGTACCTTTCCCTTTCCATCCTGAAACTCCATAGGTCACCCGCTTCAGCGGGCCGCCCGAAAAAAGCATAACGCCGTCTATTCTACCAGGACTCTCCCCGCCAGCACGTTCTCGTAATCCTCCAGATTCTTCTCCAGAAGCTTCGGCGTGTCAAGTCCGTACGGACACCTGGAAGCACACTGCCCGCAGTGAAGGCATTCCCTGATCTTTGCCATCTGCGCCTGCCACTCTTCCCCCAGCCAGCCAGCCGACGGCGAGCGGCGCAGAAGCTGTGAGATCCGCGCACAGTTATTGATCTGGATCCCCTTCGGGCACGGCATGCAGTAGCCGCATCCGCGGCAGAAATCACCTGCCAGCTCCTTTATATCCTTCTCATAGACCGCCTTCATCTCCTCGTCCATCTCAGGCATCTTCTCCTGATAAGACAGGAATTCCGCCAGTTCAGACTCCCGCTGCACCCCCCACAGCGGCAGTACCGCCGCATGCTGGCAGGCAAACCAGTAACAGAGCTTCGAATTCGTGAGCAGTCCGCCGGCAAGCCCTTTCATGCCGAGAAATCCCATTCCGGCCTCCTCACATTTCTGAACCAGTGCGATCTCCTTTTCCGAGGAGATATATGCGAACGGAAACTGCAGTGTCTCATACAGTCCGCTCCCGATCGCTTCCTCCGCCACATTCAGCAGATGCGCCGTGATCCCGATATGTCTGATCTTTCCTTCCTTTTTTGCTTTTGCCACAGCGTCATAGACCCCATCCTCATCGCCCGGACGGAAACATTTCGGTGCACAGTGCAGCTGGTAGATATCTATGTGATCCGTTTTTAACAGGCGAAGGGAAGTCTCCAGATCCTCAAGGACCTTCTCCCCTGTCTTCGCCGCAGTCTTTGTCGCAATATGATACCTGCTCCTGTCGACGCCCTCCAGCGCGATGCCCAGCTTCTCCTCACTGTCGCTGTACGCCCTCGCCGTGTCGAAGAAATCCACACCGCCGTCAAGCGCCATATGGATCAGCTTCACCGCGCTGTCCACATCGATCCTCTGGATCGGGAGCGCCCCGAACCCGTTCTTGTTTGCAATGATACCTGTATTTCCGAGTCTTACAGTCACCAAAGTCCTCTCCTCCTTGTCAAAATCTTTTCAGCCATCATGGCTTCATACAGGCCAGGATCGCCCTGACACCGTACAGCGCCGTATCCAGCCCATCCTGGTACTGATAATCCGCATTTGCCGCAAGGATGCCGCCGATCCCCGTCATGATGATCCAGATATTTCCCGCCGCCATGCAGCTGTCCGTCTCCACACGTACGTCACCTGTCGTCTTGCCTTCCTCGATCAGATCCGCCAATGCCTGGAGGACCTCATTTCCCACCCCCCTGTCCGTCACTCTGTAAAGTGTGGTATAGTGTTGGAAATAGGCATTTTTTTCGTATATGTACGCAAATGCAGCCTTAAACAGCGCCATAAAATTATCATAAAAGGGCGCATGTGGATCCACGGCGGTTCTCGCCTTTGCCATAAGTTCTTCATTGCACCGCTGTGCCACGATCATGTTGATCTCATCGATGTCCCGGAACCGGTTGTAGATCACTCTCCGATCGCAGCTGAGCTCCCGGCAGAGCCTTGTGACAGTCAGTGCATCCGCCCCCTCCCGGCAGCCAATATTCACTGCAAGATCAACAATCCTTTTACTGGTCTCGTCTTCAATCCGCTTTCCTTTCGAGAACGCCATATCCATCACCCCATTCATATTAAAATTATTATAATACTTATATTTTATTCTATCAGTTTTGGCCAAATATAGCAAGAATACCGTGCAAAATTTTATGATTCAGCCGTTACAAATACGCTCCAAGCCATACTGTAACATTCAGCCGGCAAATCCGTATTTTTTCTTTACCGCGACTGTGCATAGTGCTATAATGATATTCGGAAGGGAGAGATGTACTTATGAAAAATCTGAGTGTAAAACTTAAAATGACGATCATCGGCGTTATGGTCGTGGTGTTCATGCTGTTCAGTATCCAGTTCTCTGTGAGCAGCATGCGGGCGATCGATGAGCGGATCCTGCAGGAGGAAGAGGATAATATCCGCAAGGATTATGATGACAGCATCCGGCAGCAAGTCGAGCAGGTCATCGCACTCCTCGAGACCTATCAGGCTGAAATCGATGCAGGCGTCTATACCCGCGAGGAAGGGATGGCTCTTGCCGCGGCCAAGGTCAGGGCGCTCCGATACGGTGCTGACGGCTACTTCTGGATAGACCAGTCCGACGGGACAAATGTCGTCCTGCTGGGCAATGATACCGAAGGGACCAACCGTCTGGACACCAGGGACGTAAATGGATTCGAGATGGTAAAGGACTTTATCCAGGGCGCGGTAGCCGAGGGAGGTTATTTCTGCGACTATCAGTACCCCAAAGAGGGTGGAACCGAACCCATGCCCAAGCGCGCATACACAGAATACTTCGAGCCATTTGACTGGGTCGTCGGCACCGGTAACTACATCGACAACATCGATGCACAGATCGCTGCCTCCACCGAGACTGCGCACGCGTATACCAACCAGAAGATCCAGCTCTTCATAATCGCATGCATCATATTTGCAATCTTTATCGTATTGTTCCTCATTGCAACAATTCTCAACATCACAAAGCCTTTGAGCGAAGTTGACACGATCCTCCGCAGTATGTCAGGCGGAGATTTCTCAGTCAGGATCGCAGAAAAGACCTTGCGCCGCCGGGACGATTTTGGCTCTCTGTGCAAAATCCTGGAAAAGATGCGCGTCAATATCGGCGGCCTGATCCACAATGTCAAGGATGAGACAGATCTGACAACAGAGAGCGTAAACGGCATTTCACAGAATATGATCCACCTGAACGCAAAAGTGGAGGATGTCTCCTCTACAACCACACAGCTCTCGGCGTCCATGGACGTGACAGCCTCCACTGCCGGAAGCATCAATGAGATGACAAAAGAGATCGAGTGCGCGGCAAAGAACATAGCCGAGCGCGCACAGGAAGGCGCAGGGCGCGCCGAAACGATCCACAAGAAGGCTGTCGGCGCCAAGAGCTCTGCGGGCGAGAGCAAGAGCAGCCTCATCCGTCAGAAGAAGGCCATCGAAACCAGCCTGCAGGAAGCACTCGCCAAAGTAAAGGTCGTCTCCGAGATCTCGACACTTGCAGAATCCATCATGGAAATAACAGCCCAGACCAATCTTCTGTCACTGAATGCCAGCATTGAAGCTGCCAGAGCCGGTGAGGCCGGCAAGGGCTTCGCGGTCGTCGCGGATGAGATCCGCAAGCTTGCCGAACAGTCACAGAAAAGCACGGAAAATATCCAGAAGGTCACAGAGCAGGTCAACAGTTCCGTCGGAACCCTCGCTGTCGACGCGGAGCAGCTCCTGTCCTTTATCGACACACAGGTCATGGACAGCATCAACCTGTTTGAGACCATCGCAAACGACTACAACGAGGACGCCGGCGAGATCGACTCCCTCGTCACTGACTTCAGCGCGATCTCGGAGGAGCTTCTTGCCTCGATCAACAATATCACAGACTCCCTGAACGGAATCGCACAGGCTGCGCAGGAAAGCGCACAGGGAACGGCAAACATCGCAGACCGGGTCATGGAAGTCGTCCAGATCTCCGACTCCGTCAACACCTCCCTGAAGAGTGCAAACGGAATCGTCGGCAGGCTCAATGATGCGACAGGAAAATTCCGGTTAGACTGATCGAAGAGGGGGTACGTGCAGCAAAGCTGTACGCACCCCCTCTTTTTCATTAATCTGCCGCGATCGCGTTTCCCGTATAGAGCTGGTAATACTTGCCCTGCGCACCGATCAGTTCATCGTGTGTGCCGCGCTCAATGATCCTGCCCTGTTCGAGTACCATGATGCAGTCACTGTTCTTGACTGTCGAGAGCCTGTGGGCGATCACAAATGTCGTCCTGCCCTTCATCAGCTTATCCATACCATCCTGCACGATCTTCTCAGTACGCGTGTCGATGGAACTCGTCGCCTCGTCAAGGATCAGTGCGGGCGGATCTGCGATCGCCGCCCTCGCGATGGCAAGCAGCTGCCGCTGTCCCTGGCTCAGATTGGCGCCATCACCTGCCAACAGCGTATTGTAACCATCTGGAAGCTTTTCGATAAACTCATGCGCATTCGCAAGCTTTGCCGCCGCGATGACTTCCTCGTCCGTGGCGTCCAGTTTGCCGTACCGGATATTTTCCATCACGGTAGCCGTAAACAGATGTGTATCCTGCAGTACGATACCGAGTGAACGGCGCAGGTCTGCCTTCTTGATCTTGTTGACATTGATGTTGTCATACCGGATCTTGCCGTCCTGAATGTCATAAAAACGGTTGATCAGATTGGTGATCGTCGTCTTGCCCGCACCGGTGGAGCCGACAAACGCGATCTTCTGTCCCGGCTCCGCAAACATCTTGATATTGTGCAGCACGATCTTTTCATCTGTATAGCCAAAGTCCACATCGTCAAATACCACACCGCCCTCAAGTCTCTGATAAGTGGTCGTGTCATTCGCCTTATGGTAATGTTTCCATGCCCACATGCCCGTGTGCTTCTGTGTCTCCCGGATCTCACCGTTGATCTCCTCCGCATTGACCAGTGAGACGTAGCCGTCGTCTGTCTCGGGCTGTTCGTCGAGCATCTTAAAGATACGGTCAGCTCCGGCAAGCGCCATGACAACAGAGTTGAACTGCTGGCTGACCTGATTGATCGGCATGTTGAAACTCTTGTTGAACGTCAGGAAGCTTGCAAGTCCGCCGAGCGTGAGCCCGCCGATGTTGCCGAGCGCCAGGATGCCTCCCACGATCGCGCAGACGACATAACTCAGGTTTCCAAGCTGTGCATTGATCGGTCCGAGCATATTGCCGAACTGGTTCGCATTGTAGGCGCTCTCAAACAGCTCCTCGTTCAGCTCGTTGAAGCGCGCCATGCTCTCCTCCTCGTGGCAGAATACCTTCACCACCTTCTGCCCTTCCATCATCTCCTCGACAAATCCGTTCACCGCGCCGATGGATTTCTGCTGTGCCATAAAATATCTGCCGGATAACCCGGTTGCCTTCTTGGTGACGAAAAGCATGAGGGCAACCATGATCAGCGTCGTGACCGTCAATGGCACACTGAGGATGATCATGCTGACAAACACACTGACGATCGTGATCGCACTGTTCAAAAACTGCGGCATGCTCTGGCTGATCATCTGTCTCAATGTATCGATATCGTTGGTGTACCGCGACATGATGTCGCCGTGCGGATGCGTGTCAAAATACTTGATCGGCAGCGCTTCCATCTTATTAAACATATCATTTCTGATATTGCGCATCGTACCCTGGCTGACATTGATCATGATCCTGTTGTACAGATACGAAGCCAGCACTCCTACGGCATAGAAGCATGCCACTCTGAAAATTGCCTGCGCAAACCCGGAAAAATCCGGATCCGGCGTCCCGACAAGCGGCATGATATATTCGTCGATCAGTGTCTGTGTAAACAATGTTCCCTGGATATTGGCAAATACGCCCACAAATATGCATATGACAACAATGATCACATGCGGGGTATAGTTTTTGAGCACATACCCCATAAGCCTCTTAAAAAGCTTACCCGGATTTTCGATCTTGGGTCTTGGCCCTCTCGCATGATGTCCTGGTCCTGGCATTAGTTGTCACCTCCATTCTGGTCAAAGTCCGCATTCCCGCCGGTCTGGGATTCATATACCTCCCGGTAGATCGGACTGTTCTCAAGCAGTTCGTCATGTGTTCCAAACGCAGTTACAATACCGTTATCCATGACAATGATGCGGTCTGCATTCTGTACGCTGCTCACTCTCTGCGCGATGATCAGCTTGGTCGTGTCCGGTATCTCCTCCACAAACGCCTTTCTGATCCTGGCATCGGTGGCGGTGTCCACCGCGCTGGTGCTGTCATCAAGTATCAGGATCTTTGGCTTCTTGAGCAGCGCCCTTGCGATGCAGAGCCGCTGCTTCTGCCCGCCGGATACGTTCGTGCCGCCCTGCTCGATAAAAGTGTTGTACTTATCCGGCATTTTCTGAATAAACTCATCTGCACAGGCAAGCTGACATGCCCGGATACACTCCTCCTCAGAGGCCTCCTTGTTTCCCCAGCGGAGATTTTCAAGTATCGTGCCGCTGAAAAGTACGTTTTTCTGCAGTACGACAGCAACCTGGTTTCTGAGCGCTTCCATGTCATACCTGCGCACATCGAGCCCTCCTACCAGCAGTTCCCCGGATGTGACATCATACAGACGGCTGATCAGATTGACCAGACTCGATTTCGCACTGCCTGTGCCGCCGATGATACCGATGGTCTCACCCGAACGGATCTCCAAATCGATGCCGTTCAATACAGGTTTACTGTCTTTACTGTAGGCAAAGGATACATTTTTGAAACTGATGCTCCCGTCCTTCACCTCTGTGACTGGATCCTTCGGATTTTTCAGATCTGTCTGTTCCGTCAGGACCTCCGCGATACGCTTTGCGCTGGCATAGCTCATGGACAGCATGACAAAGATCATCGATACCATCATGAGGCTCATCAGGATATTCATGCAGTATGCCAGCAGGCTCATCATCTCACCTGTCGTGAGACCGCCCGCAACGATCGACTTTGCTCCAAGCCATGAGATCAGCAGGATACAGCCGTACACGGTCACCATCATCAGCGGCATATTGATGACGACCAGCTTCTCAGCCTTTAAGAACATGTTGTAGATGTTCTGGTTTGCCCTGGCGAATTTGTCCTTCTCGTAGTCCTCGCGCACATATGCCTTGACGACACGGATCGCAGACACGTTTTCCTGCACGCTCGCGTTCAGGTCGTCGTACTTCTCAAACACCTGCCGGAAATATTTGTTTGCTCTTGGCATGATAAAGGCAAGACAGACCGCCAGGAACAGGACTGCCACCAGATATATGCTCGCAAGCCGCGCGTTGATGGAAAATGCCATCACCATCGCGATGATCATGGACGCCGGTGCGCGCATCGCCATGCGCAGGATCATCTGATACGCGTTCTGTATGTTGGTCACGTCCGTCGTCAGCCTCGTGATGAGGCTTGATGTAGAATACTTGTCAATGTTTGCAAAGGAATATGTCTGAATGTTCTCAAACATCGCCTTTCTGAGATTCCTCGCAAAGCCCGTCGATGCCCTCGCGCCGTACTTCGCACCCATGAGCCCTGCCCACAGTCCGACCAGCGCCATCACGATCATCAGGCCGCCGATCTTATAAATATGGTTCAGGTTCCTTGCGTTGACGCCGTCATCGATGATCGATGCCATCAGCAGCGGGATGATCATTTCCATGATGACCTCCAGTATCATGAAAATGGGCGTAAGTACGGAATCTTTTTTAAATTCCCTGATTTGTGCGCCTAATACCTTCAGCATAAATTAACCTCCATTCGCTTATTCTGTAAATCTATCAAATCTGGCTATTGATCCATGTTCGCCAAAAGCTTCTGTACTACTTTACAAAAGGTCTCCAGCTCCTCTTTTCCGATCCCCTCGAGCACACGGTGCTCTATCTGTTCGATCATTGTCTTTGTCCTGGCCGCAGTTTCCTTCCCCTGTTCTGTCAGAAAGATCCGTTTGAGCCTGGCATCCCCTTCCACAGCCTCACGTCTGATATACCCCTTTTTCTCCATAAGCTGCAGGATCGTTGTCACTGTCGATCTCTTGATGCCGAAATCCGACTCGATCGTTTTCTGATAGATCTCCCTGCCCTGATTGTGGTAAAGATATCCCATGATCCAGCCATGCATCAGCGTCACTTCGTCCAGTCCCTCCGCCGTACCGCATATGATAAAATTCTTTTTAAATGCGCTGTTCAGTTCCCGGATCATTTTCCCGATCTGATTCGGTTCGGGCATATTCCTACAACAGCTGTGATCCCCGTCCATACCGCACACACCTCTTTTCCATGCTGTTTTTCCCAAAGCTTTGTGATCTTTATCCCTGAAACCTGATTTGTTCAATACCGAACTGTTCGTATACTAACATAGTTTATTCCATGAAAAAAATAAAGTCAATACTTTTTGTTCACTTCACATTTTTTTCACATTCTGTTCGTTTCCCGCACGATCACATGCAATCCTTTCCGCCAGATCCTGCAGATACATCCACCGCTCCATCCGCTCTTCCAGAAGCTGCTCTGTGCGCTCCTTGTCCCCCGCGAGCACGTTCAGTTTCACAAAGTCACTGGCATTTTCCGCCATCTCTCTGTCCAGCTGCTCTAACTTTTCCTCCAGTCCCGCGATCTCATCCTCGATCGACTCGTACTCTTTTTGCTCCTTATAGGAAAATTTCAGTCTGTCCTGACGGTTTTTCACGCTCTTTAAACGGACTCCGGCCTTTTCTTCTGCTTTCGCCGGATTTCTGCCTGCGGGAACATCCGCGCTGTCTTCCGCTTCCTGCTGCCGCCTTGCCTGATAATCCGTGAACCCGCCCTCATACTGCCTGACCGCGCCATCCTCAAATGCAAAGATCCGCCTCACTACCCTGTCGAGAAAATACCTGTCATGGGAGACGACAGCCACAATGCCGTCAAAATGATCCAGATAATCCTCCAGAATGGTAAGTGTCTGTATATCCAGATCGTTGGTAGGCTCATCGAGGATCAGGACGTTGGGCGCCTCCATCAGCACGCGCAGCAGGTTCAGCCTGCGCCTTTCCCCGCCCGACAGCTTGCCGAGCAGTCCATACTGCTTCTCCGGCGGGAACAGAAATCTTTCCAGCATGGCGGAAGCAGAGACAGAACCGTCCACGGTCTGCACATACTCCGCCGTGTTCCGGATATAATCGATGACACGCATGTCCGGTTTCATGTACGCCGGATCCTCCGGCCTGTCACTGCGGATCTCCTGCGCGTAATACCCGATCCGGATCGTCTGTCCGGTGATGACCTCGCCCGCATCCGGCTGCTCCATGCCGCAGAGGATTCTCATGAGCGTCGACTTTCCGCAGCCGTTTTCCCCGATAAAACCGACTCTGTCGTTTTTGAGGAAAATGTAACTGAAATCACGGATCAATGTCTTGCCATCATAGCCTTTTGTGATATTTCTAAGCTCCACGGTCGTCCTGCCCATACGGGTGGATACCGAGCTCAGCTCCAGCTGCGCATCCTGCTGCGGTCCCCGCTGTGCCGCAAGGCTCTCATAGCGCTGTATGTGCGCCTTCTGCTTGGTGCTCCTGGCACGCGCCCCTCTCTTCATCCACTCGATCTCCACGCGCAGGATACTCTGCCGCTTCCGCTCGGTGGCAAACTCCATGTCCTCGCGCTGCGCTTTCAGCTCCAGGAATCCTGTGTAGTTTGTCTGATAGCTGTAGATCTTCCCCTTGTCGATCTCCACGATCCGGTTGGAGACACTGTCGAGAAAATACCGGTCGTGCGTCACCATGACCAGCGCTCCCCGAAAGTTCTTCAGATACGCCTCCAGCCAGTCCGCCATAGCGGAATCCAGATGGTTTGTCGGCTCATCGAGCACCAGCACGTCCGCTTTTGAGAGCAGTGTATTGGCGAGCGCGATCCGCTTGCGCTGACCGCCTGACATCGTGCCGGCTTTCTGTCCATGATCGCTGATGCCCAGCCGCTGCAGCATCGTCCTGGCATCGCTCTCGAGCGACCATTCGTTGTCGTGCCTGCAGTTCCCCTCCATCACCGCCTCGAGCACGGTCGCATCCTTATGAAAATCCGGCGTCTGCGCCAGATACCGGATCACGATGTTGTTCGCCCTGGTGACCGTGCCTTTGTCCGGCGTCTCCATGCCTGTGAGGATCTTCAGCAGGGTTGTCTTCCCGGTGCCGTTGATACCGATGATCCCCACCCTTTCCATCTCGTCGACCGTGAAGGAAGCCTCCGCAAAAAGCGGTGTGTCCGTATAGTACTTTGTGATATTTTCTATATTGATAAGATTCATTTATAATACTCCGTCATTCCTGTCAAAATTTTCTGAGTTCGATCGAGTCATCATCCGGTGTGTTCACCACCGACTTCACCACCACATCATAGCCAAAATCGCTGTTCACCTGCACATGTACGGTATCGCCGCACTTATGGCCTGCAAGCGCCTTTCCGATCGGGGATTCGATGCTGATGAGTCCCTGCAGCGGATTGTTGCGCACAGTCGTCACCATACGGTATGTCTCGATTGTACCGTCCTCCACAAACTCGACCTCCACGGTCTTGTTGAGCCCGATCTCATCCTCCCCGGCATCGTCCTCAATGATCTGCGCTGTGCGGATCATCCGCTCAAGATAGCGGATACGGCTTTCATTCTGGTTCTTGTATTTCTTTGCCGCATAGTATTCGAAGTTCTCACTTAGGTCGCCCTGCGCGCGCGCCTCCTTCACCGCCTCCAATGCCTCTTTCCGTATCACGAGCTTCCTGTGCTCGATCTCCTCCTCCATTTTTCTGATATCATTTCTTGTCAGTTTGTCATTCATTTTCACCACTCCTCACAGTCTCTCTATATTAAGGCACATTCCTGTGCATAGCAAATCGAGCAGGTATCCCTGCCCGACTTTCATGTTTCCCTTTTCCAGTTTCTTTCGCTGCACGCAGCATCACTGTATCCTGTTGACCAGCTTACTCTTGTGGATCGCATAGAGCGGAAGCGCGACGAATACCATGCCGCCGAGGATATTTCCGATCGTGACCGGTATCAGATTTGACACAAACCCGCCAATGGTCAGATCCGCGCTGATCTGTTCAGCCGTGATCCCGTACAGCTCCTGTGCCTTTGCCACATAGGTGCTGTTCATGCTGGCGATGATACCTGCCGGTATGTAGAACATATTCGCGACACAGTGCTCCCATCCGCCGATGACGAATGCGCAGATCGGGAAAAAGATCGCCCACACCTTGCCCGCGATATCCTTTGCAGCCGTCGCCATCAGCACCGCCATGCACACAAGGATATTGCAGAGGATCCCCGAACAGACTGCCTTGAACGGCGTGATGGTCGCCTTGCCGTAAGCCACCTTGATCGTAAAGGCGCCAAGAGCCCCGCCTGTATAGTCCAGCAGTCCGCTGAAATACACCAGCGCCGCGATCAGCACCGCGCCAGCCATGTTGCTGAAGAATACGATGACGAGCGTCCTGATCATCGCGAGCGCATTGAACCGTCTGCCGGCCACCCCTGCGATCATCAGGCAGTCCCCTGTAAAAAGCTCGCCGCCGACAAATACGATCATCATAAGCCCGACTGGGAAAATACAGCCCGCAAGCGTCTTGGAAAGTCCCTGGTTGGCGATGTTATGTACTGCCGCGTTGCTCGACGCCCCGCCAAATGCGATAAATGCCCCCGCCATGATTCCCAGCAGTATGCACTTCAGCAAAGGCAGCTTTGCCTTTCCCTCCCCCGCCTTCATATTCGCTTCCAGCACCTGTGCCGGAGAATTAAATGCATTGTCCATCTCTTTGTACTCCTTTTACTTTTTTCTGACTGCCATCCCCTGCAGAACCCCTTCTGTCATTAATAAAAGTATACATCATAAAACGCTTTGTTGTCCATATTTTTGTGACAACACATTCATTTTTTTAAATTATTTTGTCAAAGCGGTTGAAAACGTTTTCTGTATCGTGTAGACTTAATTTAGAAACCAATTACCTGAAAGCGAGTTATGAGTTATGGTCACAATAAAAGATATTGCAAAACGCCTGGGCATTGCCCCCAGCACCGTCTCCAAAGGTCTGAACGACGCCAACGATATCAGCCCGGAATTGAAAAAGCTGGTGCTGGACACCGCGATCGAGATGGGCTATGTCACCAAGCGTATGAAAAAAGAAACCAGAAAACGGTTATGCGTCTTTATCGAGAATATGCAGTACGAAAATCCAGGAGATTTTGGGTTTGACATCATACTTGGTTTCAAACAGGCGGCTGTGCGCGACAACTGGGAGATCACAGTCACTCCCATCACGCCGCTACTGCAGCTGCGCGACCCCTACGACAGATATATGGTCCAAAACGGGTTCCACGGCGGTTTTCTGGTCGGTTTTGCCCTGAAAGACCCCTGGATGGCACAGCTTGAGACCACCACGATCCCGACAGTCCTTTTCGACAATTATATCACAAAGAATCCGAATATCGCCTATGTCGGCACTGACAGCTTTGAGGGCATCGATCTCGCGATCGACCACCTGACAGAACTTGGTCATACAAAGATCGCGCTCCTGAACGGTTCCCCGGATTCCATGGTCACCGCCAACAGATCCGATGCGTATATCAGCAGTATGCAGAATCACAAACTGAAAATAGACAAAAACCTGATCGCATACGGATACTACGTCGAAGAAAGTGCGAAGTACCATCTGCCATCACTGCTCGAGAATGGCGCTACTGCCATTTTATGCGGCAATGATCTCCTGGCTGTCGGCGTGATCAGGGAATGTAAACGGCATCATATCCAGATCCCCCAGGAACTGAGCGTTGTGGGGTTCGACAACCTCCCGGTCTCAGCAGAGATCTCACCCGCCCTGACTACGATCAACCAGGACCGGATAGATCTCGGCAGAAATTCCTACGCCGCACTCTACTGGCTGATCGCCAAAGTCCCGATCTCCAGATCGATGCTGCGCCCGCGCCTGATCGTGCGCGACTCAACTGCCCAGGTTCCCCCTGAGACAGCAAAGATCAAGTAAGAAGACATCTGTTCTCCCTGCTTGATCTCCTGTTGCCTAAAACCCGAACCTGTTATAAATGTCAAAGCAGTCAAAAGTCGCAAAATAATCCTTCGGCGTCTCCGCGCGCCTGATCAGCTGTACGCTTCCATCTTCTTTCAGCAGGAGCTCGGCAGACTTTAATTTACCGTTATAGTTATATCCCATGGAAAAACCATGCGCGCCAGTATCATGGATGACAAGGTAATCGCCCATATCGATCCCGGGCAGCATTCGGTCCACTGCGAACTTGTCATTGTTCTCGCACAGGGAACCTGTTATGTCATACTGATGGTCACAGGGCGCGTCCTCCTTTCCGAGCACAGTGATGTGATGGTATGCGCCATACATAGCCGGTCTCATGAGATTTACTGCGCACGCATCCACGCCGATATACTCTTTGTGCGTGTGCTTCTCATGGATCGCCCTGACGACAAGATGGCCATAGGGTCCCATCATGAAGCGCCCAAGCTCCGTGTAGATCGCCACATCACCCATTCCGGCAGGTACCAGCACTTCCTCGTACACCTTCCGCACACCCTCGCCGATCACCCTGATATCGTTGGCCTCCTGTTCCGGTCTGTACGGGATCCCGATACCGCCCGATAAATTGATGAACCGGATGTCCGCCCCTGTCTCGTTCTTCAGCTTTACAGCCACCTCGAACAGCGTCTTTGCAAGTGTTGGATAATACTCGTTCGTGACGGTATTGCTCGCCAGAAATGCATGGATGCCAAAATGTTTCACGCCCTTTTCTTTTAGGATCCGGAATCCCTCAAAGAGCTGCTCTGTCGTAAATCCGTATTTTGCATCTCCAGGGTTATCCATGATATCTGTCGTGATCTTGAAGAGCCCGCCCGGATTGTAGCGGCATGAGATGGTCTCCGGCAGCCTTCCGATCGTTTTTTCCAGGAAATCAATGTGTGTGAAGTCATCCAGATTGATCGTGGCGCCCATTTTTGCCGCGTACTCAAATTCCTCCGCCGGTGTGTCATTGGAGGAGAACATGATGTCCCTGCCCTCCACCCCCATCGCACTGCACAGCATCAGCTCTGTGAGTGACGAGCAGTCGCAGCCGCAGCCGTACTCGCGGAGTATATCGATCAGAAAGGGATTCGGTGTCGCTTTTACCGCAAAGTACTCCTTAAACCCTTTATTCCATGAGAATGCCTCCCTCAATGCCTGTGCGTTCTCCCTGATCCCCTTTTCGTCATAGATATGAAACGGCGTGGGATACGTCTTTGTGATCTCCTCAATCTGTTCTCTGGTAACAAATGCTTTCTTGCTCATTTTTGAATATCTCCTTTGGTTAATTGTATCAGCTTTATCTCATTTCTAAGTGACTCCTTAAAAACATCCACAAAATTCTTCTGTCCGCAGTACAGGCAGCTGTCCGTCACATTCCCAGTCATCTCACCTGTGAGGACGTAGCTCGAATCAACGATCAGCCTCAGCTGTCCGTCCCTTTTGTCCGTCTGATAAATAATACTTCCCTTTATCTCCGCAGGCGGCAGGTCGCCTGTCAGTATCACTACCTTCTTCCCGTCCGCCGCAAGCTGTTCGAGATGCTGCCGGAACTGCTCCAGATACTCTGACGGCATGGACAGATATACCCGGTACTCGACATGTTCGAGCATATGGTAGATCTTGTCCATGATATGGCGGTGGCTTGCGATCGTGATATAGCCTTCCGAACTGTCCCCGATCTGCGGGATCTGTGCCGCAAGCTCCTGTTTTAACGCTGCCAGCCGCCGGATCCTGTTCCCACAGAATTCTTCTGCCGCCACTGCGGTGTACTTGTTCGTCTCGCCCTCCAGCAGATACGCCGCCCCCTTCTCCACAAGACTGGCAAGCGCACTGTACACATTGGAGCGCGATATCCCCGTGATCTTGGATACCTCATAGCCCGACAGATCCTTGTTCTGCAATAGGCACAGATATATAGTTGCCTCCTGTCTGGTCAGGCCAAACTGTACCAGTTTTTCCGCCAGTATTCCCAATATGGTATTATCCATGTGTCACATCACCCATTTCTCACTCACCTGACGCAAAGTAGTGGTATTCAACAGGAACACTATACTATGTGTCATGGTAAATGTCAAGAAGCACAGCAAAAAACTGTGCTTCTAAAACATCATATCCTTATGGCTCGGCAGCCGGCAGCCCCTCCGCGCGCCAGCCTTCGCCCTCAACGTACCGGAATCTGACATACACCTTCTCGCCTTCCGCTCCGTAATCATCACTGCGTGTAAAGCAGAATAGATACTCCTTCCCATCTTCAGAATGGCTTACTTCCTCGTAGGCGGACAGGAAATCTGTCTGTCTGGCAAATTCCCGCTGCATCTCATCAGTATACACCAGCCCTCTCGTGAATGCACAGACGCCGGCGTAATCGTGCAACGCATATATCCCTGTGTAATCCATCACACACTGATTGATATCTTCTCCTGCCATCCGTACCATAGACTCGTAAAAACCGTCATCCTGTTTCAGCAGCCTCGGCAGGGTTGCCTGTTCTTTCTGAAAAAGCCGGTACTCCTCTTCACCCGCCTTGTAATACATCGTGACGAGGTCGATCTGTTCCCAGAACAGCGCCCCGTAAGAATGCCCGCCCAACGGCAGCACATTTGCGGCGACCTTCCATGTATGAAACGCTTTCTCATCTTTCAGATCATATTTGGACACAAACTCATCAAACAATATGTACTCGTCCAGGAGTGATTCGTCATACGCGAACAGTTCATCACTTTCGATATCATACACATAACCGCTGCCCTCTGCGTCGAGATATGGCGTGATGGCTGCCCTGAGCCGGCCGTCACTGTCCTGATATACCTCAACGCCGCAGTCCCCTTCCATTTGCTTCTTCGTGATGCCGATGGCCCGGCACCCCAGCCCTCTCAGGTCTAAGCTGCGCACGATCTTCCGTTCCTGCAGGTCATACGCAAAGAGACCGCTCGCAATGTGAAATACGATTCTTTCCGAATCTGCGTAATCCAGTGAAGCATACCCTATGTCAAACATCGTGTTCTCTGCCCACTGCGCCTCACGGTGCCCGATCGCCTGCGGAACCTGCCCGCCCTGATGCTGCGGATCCGTATCATGATCCACCGTGACGTCAGACATAGTGACAGCAGTATCCGCACCACCGTTTTCTGACACAGCTGTCGCATTTTCCATATCAAGCTGCACTGTCGGCGCCTCATCCTCACTGGCATCCGTGGCGCATGCCGCCATCGTGAGCACGATCGCCGCCGCGCCCACGGCCAGCTTCCACCTGGATGTCTTTTTGTAATGGATTATATTGTTGATCCTTTTCATGATATTCTCCTCTCCGAATGCCAGGGGACTGGCGGAAAGCTGCCTTCTGTTCACTGCGAACGCGAGCAGAAGACGGCTGTATTCTTTCCGCAGTTCCACTGTAAAGCCCGAGATCACCTTCTCGTCACAGCTCATTTCCATATCGATGCACATCAGACGGTATGCGACCCACACCAATGGCTGAAACCAGTATATGACCGCCAGCAGATACGCGAAGCTTTTGACCAGATAGTCCTTTCTCCTGATATGATACCGCTCATGCGCGAGAATACACTGCTGCTGGACCGCATTTAACCGAAACGGCAGATAGATCTTCGGTGCGGTCACGCCAAGCACGAAGGGAGAACGGATCATATCGCATTCATACACATTGCCGCAGAGCCGTACACTGTACCGGATCTTCCGCCCGATCCGAAGGCGCGCAGCCACTGTATAGAACGCCAGTATCAGTATCCCGGCGATCCAGACGACCGCCAGTATACGGATCAGACCGCTGTCCCGCACGATCGCCGGAGCCCTGTTAACGCCGGGACTGTTTTCCATTGTCCCCGGATCATCCGGAAACTCCCCGGAAGACGGTGACAACGCATCATTCCCGTCTGCAGATACAGCACTTGCTACGCCCATGACTTTGATCCATTCTGCCACAGTCCTCTCTGCATTTCCCGCTCCATCCTGCGCGGATCCTGCTCCTGTCTGTCCGATCAGACTGTCCAGGCTGTCTGCGTCTGCCATGATCCCTGTGCCGTCAGCGCTGTTTCTGATCTCACTGCGGATCCTTCCGTCTGTGAACGCATTAAATATGCTGATATCCGAACCGGCAGTGAACGGGACAGCCAGCCGGAATGCCACCACAAGCCAGAGCGCATACGCAAAGCTCTTTGGAAGCCTTCTGATGAGCATCCGCACAGACAGTACCACGGCGATCACGATCCCCGCCGTCAGGCTCCTCTCCACGATCTTCAAAAACAGCATATTTATCATCTGCATCATTTCCATCCTCCTGATCACGGTCTCTCAAATGCCATGCAGCATTTCCAGATCCCAGACAAACCGGCTACTCTACATGCTCATCGATCATCCTCTTGATCCTCTCAGCCTCTTTCTCCGATATCGTCTTTCCGCCGAGAAAGGCTGTCAGAAATTCAGGAAGGGAACCGTCAAACGTCCGCTCCACGAAATAAGCGCTCTCGTCAGCCTGCACCTGCTCCCTGGGAACCAGGACCCTGACTGTAGCCTGCACATTCTCAATATACCCTTTGTCGCACATCTTTTTGATCTGGGTATAGGTCGTCGACTTCTTCCAGCCGAGCCGCTCACTGCACAGGCGCACCAGCTCCCCGGAGTTGACCGGCGCTGCCTCCCACACGATCTGCATAAAGCGGTAGTCACTGTCACAAAGTTTCAAAAATTCCATTACGCCACCTCATTTCGCCCCAGTATCAGATCGGATCTATATTAATAGACCTCATAAGTATAAGTCTATACCTATAGACCTGATCTGTCAATAGTTTTTTTACCATCTTTCAGCGCACGCTGATGAGTGCCCGTGTGCATAAAAAATGCCTGAGCTCTGCCACATCCCCATAGTACACGCACCCATCCATGCCCAGGTTTCCAGCTGCCTCTATATTCGCCGGCATATCATCTATGAAAAAGCATTCTTCGGGTCTGAGTGAAAATGTCCTGAAGAAATCCTGATAAGCCGCCGGTTCCGGTTTGAGCAGCCCATGCTCGCAGGATATCCAGATCCCTTTCATATACTGGATCGACCGGACCGATCTGCTAAAGATCCGGAATCGATGCGATGTATTTGACATCAGGTACAGGTCGTATCCGTTTTGGGACAATTCCTCCACCAGCCTCTCCATCGGCGGGTTGGGCGGCTGTACCATCCGGTATTCCCGCACAAAACGCTCCACAGTATCATGCAGATGCGCCGGTACCCTTCTGCAGACAGACCTGACCGCTTCCTCGTCTGTCATCGTTCCCCTGTCCATCCGAAGCCACTCCACCGACGCGCAGAGATGATTCTTGATCCATCTGAAATCTTCCTCGTTATCCACATATCCGTAAATGTACTCCCTTGCGTTGTACACTGTGAGCACATTGCCCATATCAAAAACAATATTCTTTATCATGATCTTCTCCTTCCCCAGTCACTGATGCCTGTACTCTCCCGGCGTGCATCCCATATATTTATGGAAATGACTGCCAAAATGGCTCGGACTGCAAAAACCTGTCATCTCAGCGATATCCGAGATCCTCAAATCCCTGTTTTTCAACAGCACTGTCGATTGCCGTATCCTGTACTGCATCAGAAATTCCATGGGCGTCATATTGATCGTCCGCTGAAAGCTGCGGCACAGTTCACTTCTGCTGATATATGCCGCCTCCGCGATGTCGTCCAGTCTCAACTGTTCCTGATAATTTTCCTGCATATACTGGATCGCCGCCTTCACCCGCTGTTTGTCACGCACAGACTCTGCCCGCACCACAGGCTTCCCCTCCGGTATCTGTTCAAATATCCGAAGCCACAGCCCTGATAGAAGAAATGCGATCCTCAGCTGAAATGCAGGCTGCTTTTCCTCATACAGGCTGACGATCCTCCGGAGTGACGCCGCCATTTCATCATGGTGCGGACTTTCGGCATCCCACATGATATATGGCAGATTACCGGCGAGTACCGGTGCGATGCATTCCTGGCAGATGTCGCTGTTCCTGCCTCCGCCGATCAGCTCCGGGCGCCATATAAAAGAATAGAGCTTCCCCCGCGCCAGCCTGCAGGGCCTGATCTGATGCATGAGGCCGGAATTGATAAACGCGATGTCTCCCTCGCACAGATGGATCTCGTTCGTCTCCACCTGGCAGGTAAATTCGCCCTCCAAGATCATTGTCAGCTGCACTTCCTCATGCCAGTGCCAGCAGATATATCCATTTTCAAAATCTGCGAAATCATCCAGATAGACCCCGATCGGAAACCCTTCCGTACCATGCACCTTTGTCTCACGCAGACTTCCGTCAACGATCGTCTGCGTTGCCCTCAGCCGTTCCATATTTTTTCTCCCCTTTCCTGTATTCCCTCTTTTTTCAGGTCCGGCAAATCTGTCTCATGAATAATGTGACACACCTACTTCGCTACGATCATGATATTTTTAACGCCGATTATGTTTGTCATTCAGCTATATTTCCATTATAATGAAAACAGTTCCAATATTACGTCATTACTATAATGATACGAATGTAACCGGTTCATGTCAACCTCGATCTGGTTGAAACAGTTATCAGAAGAAGAAAGGAAACATCATGCCACAGAATTTGAATCAATTTTCACTCGAAGGAAAGACCGCCCTTGTAACAGGGGCAAACACCGGATTAGGGCAGGGGATCTGCACAGCCTACGCCGGCGCCGGCGCAAACGTGATCGGCGTCGCAAGACGCAGTTGTCAGGAGACTGCAGGGCAGATCAACGCTGTCGGCGGCGCTTTCACAGAGATCATTGCAGACCTCTCCGACCTCAATGTCATCCCACATATCGTGGAGGAGGCTCAAAAGGCTTACGGACGTGTTGATATCCTCGTAAACAACGCCGGGATCATCAAGAGATGCGATGCTGCGGACGTCACCATGGAAGACTGGGACGCCGTGATCAACCTCAATGAGAAGATGGTATTCTTCCTCTCCCAGGCTTTTGCCAAAAACTGGATCCATGACAGCAAGGGCGGGAAGATCATCAATATCGCTTCTATGCTGAGCTTCCAGGGCGGCATACGCGTGCCTTCCTACACCGCGAGCAAGAGCGCCGTCATGGGACTCACGCGCGCACTCGCCAATGAGTGGGCAAAGTATAACATCAACGTCAATGCGATCGCCCCGGGCTACATGGCGACCAACAATACCCGGAATCTGAGGGACGACGAACAGCGGAGCGAGGAGATCCTCAGCCGCATTCCCGCCGGGCGCTGGGGCACTCCCGAGGACATCACAGGCGCCGCGATCTTCCTCGCCTCCAGCGCCGCGTCCTATGTAAATGGATTCACACTGGCTGTGGATGGCGGCTGGCTGGCGCGATGAGATCTCCACATTCTGTGCAGTCAAATAGAGTAGGGGAAGACTCCTCTTCCCCTACTCGCTACGATCTTTATCTCATCCTTATTTCACGACTCTCACGCGGAACACACCGTCGATCCCCTTCAGCTGGTCAATGATCTTATCGTCAGCAGATTTCTCGATATCCATCATTGTATACGCATACTCTCCCCTTGACTTGTTCGTCATATCGCTGATATTGATGCCTGCCGCACCAAACGCTGCAGTGAACTGCGTGATCATATTGGCAATGTTCTTATGAAGGATCGCGACCCTTCCCACATTGCCGCACACACCCATGTCGCACGCAGGGTAGTTCACACTGTTTCTGATATTGCCATTCTCAAGATAATCTTTGAGTTCATCGACTGCCATGACCGCACAGTTATCCTCAGATTCCTCTGTGGAGGCCCCGAGATGAGGGATAACGATACAATTTTTCTGCCCTGCTGTCGTCGGGTTCGGGAAATCCGAAACATATTTCCTGACTTTCCCCGATTCGAGTGCGGCGATCATATCCTTTTCGTTCACCAGAAGATCCCTTGCAAAATTGAGTACGACCACGCCCTGCTTCATCTTCGCGATGGCTGCCGCATTGAGTTTACCCTTTGTGGCGTCCATGAGCGGTACATGGATCGTCACGAAATCGCACTCCGCATAGATGTCATCGACATTGACAACATGCTTTACCTCACGGGAAAGCTTTAACGCCGCGTCTACAGAGAGATAAGGATCATATCCATAGACATCCATTCCCAGAGCCACGGCCGCATTCGCTACCCTGATCCCGATCGCGCCAAGTCCGATGATACCAAGCTTCTTGCCCTGGATCTCCGTACCTGCAAAGTTCTTCTTCTCCTTCTCTGCATCCTTGGCGATCGTCTCCACGCCCGCGTTGGCTTTCACCCAGTCAATGCCTCCGATCACATCCCTTGATGCCAGGAGCATACCTGCGATCACAAGCTCCTTGACACCGTTTGCGTTTGCACCTGGCGTGTTGAATACCACGATCCCCTTCTCCGCGCACTTGTCAAGAGGGATATTGTTCACGCCGGCCCCGGCTCTTGCGACTGCCAGGAGTGTCTCCGGCAGCTCCATTTCATGCATCGATGCGCTTCTGACGAGAACGCCCTCCGCCTTTGCGATATCGTCTGTCGTCTGATAATCTTCTGTAAATCTTGATAATCCGATATCGGAGATCGGATTAAGACATTTATACTGATACATTATAAGTTTGCCTCCTCAAATTTTTTCATAAACTCCACGAGCTTCTCCACGCCTTCGATCGGCATGGCGTTGTAGATGCTTGCGCGCATACCGCCCACGGTCCTGTGTCCTTTCAGGTTCTCGAATCCGGCTTCCTTTGCCTCCTTGACAAACTTCGCATCCAGTTCCTCGCTGCCTGTCACGAAAGGAACATTCATCAGGGAGCGGTCCTCCTTTCTGACCGTACCCTTGAAAAGCCTGCTCTCATCGAGGAAATCATAGAGGATCTTCGCCTTCTTCTCATTGTACTCCTTCATCTTCTCCAGCCCGCCCATCTTCTTGAGCCATTTGAACACCTTGCCGCAGATATAGATACCATACGCGGGCGGCGTGTTGTACAGGGAATCATTGTCCGCGTGCGTCTTGTACTTCAGCATGGTCGGTGTGCCCGGAAGCACGTCGTCCGTGATCAGATCCTCCCTGATGATCACGATGACAACTCCCGCCGGTCCGATATTTTTCTGAACGCCGCCGTAGATCACGCCGTACTTCGTGACATCCACAGGCTCTGACAGGAAACACGAGGATACGTCAGCCACAAGGGTCTTTCCTTTGGTGTTTGGCAAAGTCTTGAACTTGGTACCATATATCGTATTGTTCTCACAAATGTATACATAGTCTGCATCCTCGGAGATTGGCAGATCTGAGCAGTCCGGTATATAAGAAAACGTCTGATCCTCACTGGACGCGATCTTGTTCGCCTTACCAAACAGGCATGCTTCCTGATATGCTTTCTTGGCCCACTGCCCCGTAACGATATAGTCAGCGACACCATTTTTCATCAGATTCATGGGAATCATGGCAAACTGCTGGCTCGCACCGCCCTGCAAAAACAGGACTTTGTAGTTGTCCGGTATGTTCATAAGATCCCTCAGATCCGCTTCCGCTTCCTTGATGATCGTATCGTAAGCTTTCGAGCGGTGGCTCATCTCCATCACCGACATACCAGTACCTTTATAATCTAACATCTCATCTGCAGCTTCTTTAAGGACTTCTTCAGGTAAAACTGCGGGACCTGCTGAAAAGTTGTACACTCTGGACACTTTCTAACTCCTCCTGATCTTCTTTTATTTACGTGCTCACTACACAAATTTATATAGACAACATTTTGATAAGGATAATGTTGAATATTTTATAATATCTGTCAATAAAACATGATGACCGGCGTTCCAAGCTCAACCATATCATACAGCTCTGTCATGATCTCAAGAGGGGTATTGATACAGCCATGGGAACCGTTCGTCATGTAGATATCTCCTCCAAACTCCTTGCGCCATGTGGCGTCATGGATACCAATATGGCCGTCCACTGCCATCCAGTACTTTACAGGTGTCGCATAGTTTGCACCGCGCAGCACCCTGTTTTTCTGTTTGAAATACACAAAGCAGACCTTGGCAGGCGTATTCCACTTCCGCGCTATGTTTCCAGTGACGATCGGTGTATCGATCACGATCTCACCATCTGCATAATAATACATATGCTGACTGCCCATATCCACCTCGATATAGGTATCGCCGATATCATCCGCACCTTTTTCCCACGCCTCGGATGTATATTGGGGGATCCGCGTACCGCTTTCCCTGTCAGAAAAAGCGTTCAGCAGAAATTCATACTCTGCCTGTTCATCGATCTTGTTACCATAACTGCCGCCGGCCACTTTTACGACATCACCCCGCGTGGCATGAAACTCACGCTCTATTCCAACTGTATTGTAAGCTGCCGATAAATATGCAACATATTCTTCTATGATCGTCTCGTCAAGTAACGGAACATTATTTTCATCAAACAGGATATTGCCATTTTCATCCAATGCCATCCAGTCTGCGACGACACTTTCATCGATGATCTCTTCGCGGTCTCCAAACAGATAGGTCATGTGAAAATCCTGAAACTCACTGATCCCCTTCCACTTCGCGAGCGTATCTTTCATCTCGGCTGTGTAAGGGATCGTCTGATAGCACAGCTCCCGGTCCGTCCCTGCTGACAGATCGATCAAAGACTCCTCAAACTGACAGTCAGCAGTGTTTGTTAATTGATCAACAATCTTATCACAGATCACTTCTACCGCGCGATCTCTCAAAAGCAGATCCCTGGTCTCATCGATGAGAATATATCCGGCTGCAGCACTTCTGACGATCGAGACCGTATTCTCCGTATCGTACAGATTTTCGTTGAGCCAGTCCGCTTCCTCCAGCTTAGCGGCCATCGCGGCCGTATCACAATCATACGAAGGATACATTACTGCGAGATCCTCCCCCGATGTCGGGAAGAACACATCCGCCAGCCATTGAAAAGGATGCTGCGCATACCGCTCCATGCGTCTGGAGACAGCCGGTTGATAGGAGATCGAGACGCCATATTCGTCAAGCGGCAGTTCGTGATCTCTGCCATCAAGCGTGCGCACTGTGACCGTATCGGCATGAAGATCATAGGCCGCCTCCAGAAGGGATGCCGCCTCCCCGGCAGTCATGCCGGTACAGTACACGCCATTGATCACTGTACCGAACGGAAACACGCCGTTCTGGAGATAATACTGATCCAGTGCGATGACAGCACCGATACAGAGCACTGTCATCACACCAATGATACGCAGGAAACCAAACAAAATTTTTTTCATACAGCTTTATAACATTTACGCTTCGCACTGCTCGCGCTGTTCCAGATCCTGTGCATCAAAAGCTTCACTGATCGCTGCTCCTGCAGGCACCATAGGAAATACCTTGTCATCCTCCTCAATGATGCACTCGATCACAACTGGTCTCTGCAGGGATACCGCCCTCTCGATCGCAGAACCCACTTCCTCGCGCTTTGTGACCCGGATCGCCTCACAGCCAAGTCCCTCAGAGACCTTCACAAAATCAACCTTGTCCGCCAGAACAGTCTGTGAATATCTCTTGCCATAGAACAGTGTCTGCCACTGCCTCACCATGCCGAGCACATGATTGTTGATAACGATCTGTATGATCGGAATATTGTAACGGCTGGCTGTCGCCAGCTCGTTCAGATTCATGCGGAAGCACCCGTCACCGGCGATATTCACGCAGATCTTATCGGGCATGCCCACCTTTGCGCCGATGCAGGCGCCGAGTCCGTATCCCATCGTGCCAAGTCCTCCGGACGAGAGGAACGTGCGCGGTTCCGTGTACTGATAATACTGCGCCGCCCACATCTGATGCTGTCCGACATCTGTGGTGACGATCGCCTTTCCTTCTGTCACACGGTCGAGCTCCTCGATCACGTACGGACAAGTCAGTTTGTCTGATTCATATCTGAGTGGATACTTTGCCTTAAATTCCCTGATCTGCCCGATCCATTCATCGTGCTCCTGCTGCTCGAGTTTGCTGTTGAGCTCCTTCAGAACCGTCTTCAGATCACCGATGATCGAGGCATCCGTCCTGATATTTTTATTGATCTCCGCCGCATCGATATCGATATGTAAGATTTTGGCATTCTCCGCAAACTTCCTGGGATTTCCCACAACCCTGTCTGAAAACCGCGCCCCCAGGGCGATCAGCAGATCACACTGGCTGACACCATAATTGGAGGTTTTTGTGCCGTGCATTCCGATCATGCCTGTATACAGCGCGCTCTTTCCGTCAAAAGCCCCCTTCGCCATAAGGGTATCGCACACCGGAGCCTGTATCTTCTCTGCAAATTCTTTAACCTCCCGCGAAGCATCCGATATGATCGCGCCGCCGCCCAGATAGATATAGGGTTTCCTGGCATTCCGGATCATCTCAAGGGCAGCATCAATATCCTTCTCTGTATAAGAGTTCGTGATAACGGGCGGCTCCGGCTTCTCCGGAACAAACTCGCACTTGTTCGCCGTGGCGTCCTTTGTGATGTCCACCAATACCGGGCCCGGTCTGCCGGACTTTGCGATCTTAAAAGCTTTTCTGATCGTATCGGCAAGTGTCGTTACATCCTTTACAATATAGCCATGCTTTGTGATCGGCATCGTCACGCCCGCGATATCGACCTCCTGAAAAGAGTCCTTCCCGAGAAGCGGCAGGGTAACATTTGCCGTGATCGCAACCATTGGCACAGAATCCATATACGCCGTGGCGATGCCTGTGACCAGATTGGTCGCACCAGGACCGCTGGTCGCGAGACAGACGCCCACCTTGCCCGTCGCACGCGCGTAACCGTCTGCAGCGTGGGAAGCGCCCTGCTCATGAGAAGTCAGGATATGCCTGATCTCATCGCTGTGCTTATATAACTCGTCGTAAATATTCAATATAGAGCCGCCCGGATAGCCAAATACAGTGTCGACTCCCTGCTCCTTCAGACATTCAATAACAATTTGTGAACCAGTCAACTGCATACTAATATTCTCCTTTGGTCATAATTTCTATCGTTTCATGCCCTCTCAATTCCTGGGGATCTCCAGGATCGCTCCCCTGTTCCCGCTTGTGACAAGTTCGCGGTATCTTGCAAGATAACCTGTCGTGATCTTCGGCTCCCTCAGCTTCCATTCTGCACGGCGCCTTGCCAGCTCCTCCTCAGATACTTTGACATTCAATGTGCACTCCGTAATATTGATAGAGATGATATCACCCTCTTCGACCAGCGCGATGGGTCCGCCCACAGCTGCCTCCGGCGACACATGGCCGATCGAGGCGCCGCGCGATGCACCTGAGAAGCGTCCGTCCGTGATCAATGCGACTGTAGAGCCAAGCCCCATCCCGGCGATCGCCGATGTGGGATTGAGCATCTCGCGCATGCCGGGGCCGCCTTTCGGGCCTTCATAGCGGATCACCACAACATCACCTGCGACGATCCTGCCGCCCTTGATCGCATCGATCGCATCCTCCTCGCACTCAAACACGCGTGCCGGTCCCTCGTGGACAAGCATCTCCTCAGCCACAGCAGAGCGCTTTACTACACTTCCGTCCGGAGCGAGATTTCCTTTCAATACAGCAAGTCCGCCTGTCCTGCTGTACGGATTGTCAAGCGGCCGTATCACCTCGGGATTCTTATTCTGAACACCCTTTATATTTTCACCGATCGTCTTTCCTGTCACCGTCATACAATCCTCGTTCAACAGCCCGAGTTCTGACAGTTCATTCATCACCGCGTACACGCCGCCCGCCTCGTTCAGGTCTTCCATATAGGTAGGTCCGGCCGGTGCCAGATGACAGAGGTTCGGCGTCTTTGCGCTGATCTCATTGGCGTAGGAAATATCAAAATCAAACCCGATCTCATGGGCGATCGCCGGCAGATGCAGCATGGAGTTTGTCGAACAGCCCAAAGCCATATCGACCGTGAGCGCGTTGATCACGGATTCCTTCGTCATGATATCGCGCGGGCAGATATTATTCCGGAGCAGTTCCATCACTGCCATGCCCGCGTGCTTGGCAAGCTTGATCCGCTCAGAGTACACTGCCGGGATCGTACCATTTCCCTGCAATCCCATGCCAAGCGCCTCTGTGAGGCAGTTCATGGAATTCGCCGTATACATTCCAGAGCAGGAACCGCATGTGGGACATGCCTTGTTCTCAAATTCACACACATCCTCCTCGCTCATCGTACCTGCCGCGTAGGAGCCAACCGCCTCAAACATGGACGAAAGACTGCGCTTCTGTCCCTTGACATGGCCAGCGAGCATCGGCCCGCCCGACACAAACACTGTAGGCACATTGATGCGCGCTGCCGCCATGAGCAGACCGGGAACATTCTTGTCACAGTTCGGCACCATGACCAGTGCGTCAAACTGATGTGCCAGCGCCATACATTCTGTGGAATCCGCGATCAGATCCCTCGTGACAAGAGAATATTTCATGCCGATATGCCCCATCGCGATACCGTCACAGACTGCGATCGCCGGAAATACCACAGGCACGCCGCCAGCCTCTGCAACGCCGAGTTTTACCGCGTCGACGATCTTATCCAGATTCATGTGGCCGGGCACGATCTCATTGTAGGAACTGACGATCCCGACCATAGGTTTGCGCATTTCTTCCTCTGTAAAGCCCAATGCATTGAACAGACTTCTGTGCGGAGCCTGCTGCATTCCCTTTTTTACGTTATCACTTCTCATAAATATCTATCCTCCATATCATCTCATCATCATCTCATCGTTTATATCCTGTCAGAGATCAAGTCCCCCATCATCGCCGTGCCGACCTGTTCAACACCCGCACGCCTGCTCTCCTCCTGCGGCATGATGTCAATCGTGCGGAAACCATCCTCGAGAACCTTTCTGACAGCAGCCTCCACCGCGTCGGCTTCCCTGTCCAGATCAAAAGAATAGCGGAGCATCATAGCGGCACTCAGGATCGTGGCGATCGGATTGGCGATCCCTTTCCCTGCTATATCCGGCGCCGATCCGCCGCTCGGCTCATATAGTCCGAATTTCGTGTCGTTCAGGCTGGCTGACGAAAGCATGCCGATCGATCCTGTGACCATGCTCGCCTCATCGGAGAGAATATCTCCAAACATATTCTCAGTCAGGATCACGTCAAACTGTTTGGGATCCTTTACAAGCTGCATCGCACAGTTATCCACAAGCATATGCTCCAATGTGACCTCCGGATAATCCAGCGCCACCTCCTCGACTACTTTTCTCCACAGCCTGGAGGAATCGAGCACATTTGCCTTGTCTACGCTTGTCACCTTTTTCCTGCGTTTCATCGCGATGTCGAAGCCCTTGACCGCGATACGCCTGATCTCATTCTCCGTATATGTAAGTGTATCGACCGCGGTGACGACACCGTTCACCTTTTTCGTACTGCGCTCTCCAAAATACAGGCCGCCTGTGAGCTCGCGCATGATCATCATGTCAAATCCGCCGCCGATGATATCCTCTCTCAGCGGACACGCTTCCCTCAGTTCATTATACAGATATGCCGGTCTCAGATTTGCAAACAGATTCAGTTCCTTTCTCAGCTTCAGAAGTCCTGCTTCCGGTCTCAGATGCGGCGGCAGCTGATACCACGGCGAGGTGGAAGTATTCCCGCCGATGGAGCCCATCAGAACAGCGTCCGCAGCCTTGGCTGCGGCGATCGCCTCGTCCGTGAGCGGTTCACCGCACGCATCGATGGAAGCGCCTCCCATCAGGATATCTTTATACGAAATGCTGTGACCGAACTTCACAGCAACCTTATCAAGCACTTTTTTTGCTTCCGCAACGATCTCCGGTCCGATCCCGTCGCCGGGTATACACACAATATTCAGATTCATTCTAGAATTCATTCTTGCTATCTCCTTTTCTTTGACTGAAAATCCAGCCAGTGAATAAATATACACATATTCAATCATATTACATTCGACAGAAAATTTCAACAGATTACATAAAAAAATCTTTATCTGGCACCTATTGCCAGCTCATGACGAGCTCTGTTCCAGATCACAGAATTTTGCTCCGATCACATTGACGAGCAGTCCGATCCCGATCCCTGTCACAAGCCCGCCCAGCACATCTGTCGGATAATGGATCCCGACATACAGTCTGGAAAAAGCAATAAGCGACGCCAGCACGATTAAAAAGACCGCGTACTTCCCCGGCAGCTGTCTGAATATAGAAACCGCAGAGGCAAAACTGGCGCCGGTATGGCCGGAAGGAAAAGAAGCATCCACTGCAGGTGCAACAATACATTGAAGACCCTCCACTACCTCGTAAGGCCTGATCCTGCCTGCCAGATTCTTCAGGATCAGATTGTTGACCACCAGCGATCCGATCAGGGCGCATGCAGAATAGATACCGGCCCTCCTCGTCTGCCGGAAACACAGCAGAACGACCGTCAGCAGGATCCAGAAGATACCGGCGTCGCCCAGATGCGTGATGCATTTAAAAAACAGATCACACACCGGATTGCGCAGATGTTCCTGGATAAAGAGCAGGATCTGTCCGTCTATATAGATCATTTGTACTTCCTCCATTTTTCTTTTGTCCGAATGAAAAAATCTCCCAAATATACATAGGGGAGACTCTTCAGGAGATGATTTTATTCACTGTCCGGCTTCTCAACCTGCTCGATCGCTCCTTTTTTCATCGGAATGCGACAGTTTTTGTTGTTGCCAAATTCTACGATAACATCTTCGTCAGTGACATCGATCACAATGCCGTAAAATCCGCTGGTCGTCAGAATACTGTCACCAACCTCTACCGAATTGACGAGCGCGGCTTTCTTCTTCTGTTCCTTTCTCTGGGGGCGGATCATCAGAAAATACATGATACCGAACCAAAATACCAACATCACCACAAGCGATATCATACTTGCAGCGCCTTGTCCTGCTGCTGCCGGATCTGCTTCTGCCAACAATAAATTCATATTCTATCATTCCTCCTATCGAATTTGAGATCTTTCAAAAATGATGTTAAATGAAACACATAGTATATATCATACACAAGATTTTCCAATTCTTCAAGTAAAATATTTATAAATTCACGATCCTGCCATACTTTCCAATTTGCGTTTCTTGTAAGCGGCAAATTCACCGGCGTCGAGCGCATCCCTGATCTCCGTCATCATCGTATTGTAGAAATAGAGATTGTGGAGGACACAGAACCGCAGGCCAAGCATCTCCTTCGCCTTCAGGAGATGGCGTATATAAGCTCTGGAGTATCTCCGGCATGCCGGACAGCCGCATCCTTCCTCGATCGGCCGGTCGTCAAGTTCATATCTGGCATTGAAGAGGTTGAGCCTGCCCTGATTGGTATAAAGATGTCCGTGACGCCCGTTTCTGGTCGGATACACGCAGTCAAAAAAGTCGATGCCGCGCTCCACGCCCTCGAGTATATTGGCAGGCGTACCGACCCCCATCAGGTATGTCGGCTTGTCTTTCGGCAGATAGGGCACCGTCTCCTCCAGGATGTGATACATCTCCTCATGCGTCTCTCCCACCGCCAACCCGCCGACCGCGTAGCCGTCCAGATCCATCTCCGTGATCCGCTTTGCATGTTCGATACGGATATCCGCATAGACAGCCCCCTGGTTGATCCCAAACAGCATCTGGTCCTTATTGATGGTATCCTCGAGGGAATTGAGCCGTTTCATTTCAGTTTTGCACCGCGCAAGCCAGCGCGTCGTACGCTCCACAGAATGCGCGACATACTGCCTGTCCGCCTTGCTGGGTGCACACTCGTCAAATGCCATGGCGATCGTTGAGGCAAGATTCGACTGGATCCGCATGCTCTCCTCCGGTCCCATAAAGATCTTTCTGCCGTCTATGTGGGAATTGAAATATACCCCCTCCTCCTTGATCTTTCGAAGACCTGCCAGAGAAAAGACCTGAAATCCGCCAGAATCCGTCAGGATCGGCTTGTCCCACGACATAAATCTGTGGAGTCCGCCCAGTCTTTTGATCGTCTCGTCACCTGTCCTGACATGGAGATGATACGTGTTGGAGAGTTCTACCTGTGTGCCGATCTCCTCCAGGTCAGCCGTGGACACGGCTCCTTTGATCGCTGCAACAGTGCCGACATTCATAAATACCGGCGTCTGTATCGTTCCGTGGACAGTTGTGACCTCCGCACGCTTGGCACGCCCCTCCTGCTTTAATACCTTATACATCTGTTTTCCTTTCATACAAAAAATCACAAAATAACGCTCCGGCATGCGCAGAATGCCTGCCGGAGACGATGTTTCCCTGTTATCTATTCTAATTCCTCAATAAATTCCTCAAGTGTGATATCCCGTTCCATGATCTGTGCTGCGGCTTCCTTTCCGACATAGCGGAAATGCCACGGTTCGTACTGGATGCCTGTTATGTACTCTTTCCCCTGGGGATATCGCAGGATGAACCCATACTCATCACAGTGCTCTCTCAACCATCTGCCCGCAGCAGTCTCACCAAAATCAATCTCGAGCCACGAGTAAGTCGTACTCACGATATCCAGAGCCAGTCCGATCTGGTGCTCGCTCGCGCCTGGAACGGTCACTGTCATGGAAGCAAGCTTGTAAGCTTCCATATAAGAATGTCCCTCTTCCATATAATAATCGATCTTGCGGTCAAACAGGACCGTCTGCCTGTTGTAATCCCTGTATGGAGAACATACGACCAGATGGATCCCGTCCGCCTTTGCCGCCTGCATCATATCCGTGAGATCATCCAGAATGCGGACATCGCACTTCATGGAACCCTTGATCTTGCCGAGCGTGATCGTGTAATCCTCCGGAACAGGATGCTGTTTGTTGACAAGGACCAGCTGCCAGTCGTCTTTTGACAGCTTCGAGGCAGTTGGTGAATATGTATTGTTCATCTCTTTGCTGACCTCATTTGCCTCCAGGATATCATCCAGCGAATACTGGTCGATCTCATCGGCAGACACATTGAGCTCCTCATTGTCATAGCCCTCTAAGACATCATCGTCGTCCAGCACTTTTTCCTCGCGGATGTGAAAAGTCGTGGGAACGTATTCATAGCTCTCCTGGATCTCTGCCCATTCGGATTCATATGCCATTTTCATGATATCCGCTTCTGTCAGAAATGAAAAGCTGCTGCTGACAAAGAAAAAGATCAGGATAACCAAAACACTCGCCAGACGTTTTGTGTTGTGCACAAAATAAAAAACAGTATTGTACAGCAGCGTGACCAGCAGCATTGCCGCCATGATAGGCAGTTTCAGCCGTCTATGCTCTTTGATCTGCTGCCGCATTTTTGCCGTAAGGTTGTCCTTCCACGTTCTTTTCATGATGCCTCTTCCTCAATTTGTCTTTCTTCATAATACGTTATAATGCTTTTCATGATTATTTCTCTGGAATTGTTATCTGCTGCACAATCCCATACGCATTTTATCATAACACACTGCTCTATATTTTGCATCTATATTTTGCAAAAAACAAATAAAAAACACAATATCTTGATTTTGATGCTGTTTACAATTATAATATATACGTTATACCTCCCAAATGCAACCTTTATTTCAAAAAAGTTTACAAAAATTTAATCAAAAATTTTCCACACCGGATATAAATGTATCGTGTGTGGATATTGCCAACGAAAGGAAAAAAATCATGTCAGGTTCAACATTCGGAAATATATTTAAGATAACCACCTGGGGAGAATCCCACGGTCCTGGCGTCGGTGTCGTCGTGGACGGCTGCCCTGCCGGTCTCAGGCTGGACGAGGCGGATGTCCAGGCATTTCTCGACAGGAGAAAGCCCGGCGCCTCACGCTATGCGACACAGCGGAAGGAATCCGACAGCGTGGAGATCCTGTCCGGGCTCTTTGAGGGCAGGACTACCGGCACTCCCATATCCATGCTCGTGCGCAATACCTCTCAGAGGTCTTCCGACTACAGCGATATCGCTTCCTACTACCGCCCCGGTCACGCGGACTACACCTTTGACCAAAAATACGGTTTCAGGGATTACCGCGGTGGCGGGCGCTCCTCCGGACGCGAGACGATCGGGCGCGTCGCCGCCGGTGCGATCGCCTCCAGGCTCCTGGCTGAGCTGGGAATCACAGTCACCGCCTACACACAGGCGATCGGCGGCATCGAGATCCCCGATGCAGAGCGCCCGCTGGAAAAGCTGGACATCGAGGAATCGAGAAGCAATCCGACCGGTATGCCCGACAGGGCGACTTCCCTGAAAGCCGAGGCCTATCTGAAACTATGCATGGAAAACCTCGATTCCGCCGGCGGGATCGTCGCCTGCCGGATCTCCAACATGCCCGCCGGGATTGGTGAACCAGTGTTCGATAAACTAGATGCAGACCTTGCCAGGGCAGTCCTGTCGATCGGCGCGGTCAAGGCATTCGAGATCGGCGACGGCGTCAAAGCATCCTCCGCAAACGGATCCGCGAACAACGACAGCTTCCGCATGCGGGACAACAAAGTGACAAAAGCAACAAACCATGCAGGCGGCATCCTCGGCGGCATCAGTGACGGCTCCGAGATCGTACTGCGCGCACATTTCAAACCCACGCCGTCCATTTTCCAGAAACAGGACACGGTGAACAAAAACGGAGAAGATATAACCGTTCAGATCAAAGGACGCCATGATCCGGTCATCGTCCCGAGAGCAGTCGTCGTCGTGGAATCCATGACAGCCATCACCATACTCGACCTGCTTCTGCAGAATATGACTTCCCAGGTAGACAGGATCAAAGAATTTTATAGTGACAATTAAAAAAGTGGCTGATGCCACTTTTTTAATTGCCTACGCCGATGGAAGTTCATGGAATATTATGCAGTTTGCCTGATTGATCTCCAGTTCCTTGCCATTCATCACCATGTAATTATGCTCATAATCCACGCGGAAGAACGTCATCGTGTTGGACTCGTGATTCAGGCTTACCAGATGTTTGTTGTCCGGAAACAGCGCCGCATCCTTGGGATATTCACCGCTCACGGGCAAATAAAACAGCCGCGTCAATTCCCCATTTTCCTGATTGATCTGGAACAGAGAGACACAGTTGTCTCCCGCGGTAGACGTCAGGATATACCTGCCGTCATCGGAGATGTTGAGTGCGCTCGCCGCGACGCCTTTCACTTCAAATTTGTCCGAAGTCGGTATCGTCTGTACCAGATCGAAGTAGGGCACATTGCCCTCCTCATAGTATCTGTATACATCAATACAGTTCTTCATCTCGCTGACGATGTATAAAAACTGCCCATCCTCCGAGAACTTGAGATGCCTCGGAGCGGAATCAATGTCACATCGGATGATGTCCACCTGCCGCAGGATCCCCCTGTCGTGGTCAAGTCGGTAGATATTGACATAGTCAATACCGAGATCTGCCGCGCACAGGTACTTGTTATCCCTCGTCATCTTGACACAGCTGATATGCGGTCTGTAACTTCTCTCTGCAATACTTCCGAGTCCCTTGTGAAATACCTCATCTGTGATGGCATCCACCGCCCCCGTGCTGGAATCCAGGTGCAGCACTGTGATCTTTCCATCGTGATAACCTGCACAAAACAGGAACTTGTCCTCGTAATCCGTGGAGAGATAGCATCCTCTCATGCTGTTCGTTGAAGCCGTGTTGACAAATTCCAGATTTCCATCCGGCAAGATCCGATAACTCGAAACACCTGTATCAGTGATCGCGTAGAGATATTTTCTGTTGTGTGAGATCGTAACATATGAAGAATTAGTGATATGCACTGAACCCTTCTCGCACAAACGTCCATGCTCCATATCCACATCGTAAATCCTGATACCATGTTTATCACCCATTGTATAGGTTGATACATATGCCACACATTTCTTTCCTGCCATTCTGTTCTCCTCCTGATTACACCTTTATATAAAATTTTCATTAACTAAAAATATATATAAATATCTTATCACATGAGATGCTATTTGTTAAATACTTTTTGCAGATATTTTTAAAAATCAAAATGCAGGTACAAAATCAGGCAGCTTCGATCTGAGAAAACGATAATAGTATTTTATGCCGTTCTCGGCATTGTATTGAACATCGATATCATACCGTTCGTCATAAAGGTCGGTAAAACGGATGACCGGATTTACAAGCCCATCGCTGACGATGCTGTCCAGGATCTGCTGGATCTGCTCCTTGTCTGTATATTCTACAGCATCGTTCTCCCCTTCGGATGCATGGCTTGCATGTGTGCGCAGGATGACTGACCCCACATCCTCTGCTGTCAGTTTTTCTTCCATGTCAAATCCGTACTCCCGCAGCAGTGCGATCGTCCCGGTAAACTGCGGATACACGATCATCTCATCAGAATAACTTGAGCTCACATGGTCTCTTTCTGTCCTGAAATCGATCGTGCCGACAGGAATTTTGTGCATAACTGTATCCAGCGTAAGTTCCATATACTCTTTCCGATACGTCTCCACCAGCTCCGCCTGCATCTCGGGAGTCAGATCGATCTTTGCCGCCTTAAAATTATTTTCGCACCTCACACAGTCAAAAGCGATATCCCAGTCCGCATCGAACAATGGCGTGGAACCGAGCTTGTATTCAGGATCCTCGAAAATATCCGCGAGAAGCCGTATTGTTTCAGGATCAGCTATGTCAATGATATATTTGCGGTAGACCGTCTTTCCGTTCTGAAGCTTATACCCAAAAGAAACAGGTTCGTAATACTTCTGTCTGTTCATCGTTTCGATGTACTCCGGCACGGTCTCGATCCCCTCATAATGATCAAAATAGCGGTAGGTCAGCTGCTCCTTTGCCGCTTTTCTTGCAAGCTCCATGACACTGGGATTCCCCTGCATCTCCATATGTGCCATGCGGTACTCGCCCTCCCCCAGATAGTGAGATCCAAACTCACTCACATCTGCACGCTGTGGCAGCGGCATCAGATCATGGATGGACACAGCACAGCTCTGAAGCTGTTGATCCGCAGGCACATAGAGATCGTAGCCGAGCACATCATATCTGAACACGATATAGATCAGCGCCGTACAGGCCGCATTGAACAGGAACTGCTTCTTATGCATGAATATACCGCGGATATCCAGGCGAAAGATGATCTCCATTAAAATACAGAGTACGACAAAGCTGAACGCCAGCCCGAACAAAAACCAGCTGCCCGAAGCGGATTCCGGCGAGATCATCCCCAGAAAGACTGCTGCCAGAAAAGAGACCGGTATGACGATCATGGTCTTGATCACGGGCTCCGCCGCGCCAAACGCGATGGGTCTTCCCGCCGCCTCCGTCGCCCTTTTCAGATAAAGGAAATACGCCGCCAGACTGTACGCGACAGCCGCCGCTGCCAGGACCCACATATAAGATGCATCATATTTATAGAACTCTTTTGCCTCTTCCATCGTCAGGCTGTTCGGTCTGGAAAACAGCTTCAGCAGCATGGAAAGCGGTGAAAAACACCAGATCTTCTCACTGATCCCCGCATAGGTCCGGTTCCCATAGACAATATAGGTATCGAAAAAACGGTCGGACAGAAGGTTGGCGAGCACATCGACCACCGTGCTGTATGCAAGCAGCACTGCCGCTCCCAAAATGCTGACGATGATATTCCCCGTCAGCACCACCGCTGACACCGTCACGGCATAAGAGACTGCAAATATCAACAGATGCAGCACAATATAGGACACCAAGACCGGAACAGTCTCTATGAAAAAAGCATCCCTGCCTGCAGCAATTCCTGCACAGATCAGCATATGTATGACAAAAGGAAGGAAAAACTGCAAAATTCCGGAGACGTATCTTGACCAGAATATCTGTTTCCTGCTGACTGGCAGACTGTGATAAGTGTCAAGCTGTGTCCTCGAATGCAGATACGCATATCCACTGATCCCGCACAGGAATGCAGCCGCGCAGGTGACAATGGACATCATCGCCGCATCCCTGCCAAAGAAATACTCTCTCACAAACACGGCAATGTCATAAAAACCCCTATCGTAGAAATACCGGCCCGCCTCCTTGCCATATCTGTCTATTTCCATGAGCAGACGCACTTCCAGACACAGAAAATATGCGATAGCGATCAGGACCGGACACCACATTCTTCTCCTGATATCCTGCCTGACCATCTTAAAAAATAAGTTTCTTGATGTCATATCCGACCACCTCCGTTTCACTGATGAAGATCTCCTCGAGGGTGAGCGGCAGGATCTCCGCAAATACCGGCGAGAAAGAATTGATCTTCCCCATGATCTCCCTTTCCGAACCGCGGGCTGTAATGATGTTCAGGGTCCCTCTCCTCTCTGCCTTGACGATCTCCAGGAGCCCCAGAGCCGCCTGCTCCTCCTGCGTGTTTTGGAATACACACTGTATATTGTGAATGTTCAGTTTCATCTCTTCCAGATCCTTCTGCATCAGCACGCCTCCCTGATGCAGGATCCCGACACAATCGCAGATGTCCTCAAGCTCCCTCAGATTGTGGGACGCGATCACCGGCGTGAAGTCCCGTCCGGCAAGCTCCCCCGCAAAAACGCTCTTCACTGCCTGGCGCATGACAGGATCAAGCCCGTCAAAGGTCTCATCACAGAACAGATACCTCGTGTTTGCGCAGATACCCAGAAGCACGGAGAGCTGTTTTTTCATTCCTTTTGAAAAAGTATTGATCTTTCTGTCCGGCTCTAACTGAAAACTTCCAAGCATATCCTCAAACCGGACCATGTCAAAGGATACATAATAGTCCCTGTAAAAACCTGCCATGTCCTTTGGCGTGGCATTGGGCAAAAAATACTGGTCGTCTGATATATAGAAAATATCAGCCTTGACCTTCGGGTTCTCATAGACCGGCCTCTCGTCCACAAGAATCGTCCCGCTGTCCGGCTTCAGCACGCCGCTCACCATACGCAGGAAAGTGCTCTTCCCTGCTCCGTTTGTACCGATCAGACCAAAAACTTCCCCATTTCTGATCGTCACGGTGACATCATTCACCGCCGCGATCTCACCAAAATGTTTTTTAACATTGGCCGCCGTTATCATATTCTTCCTCCCCCATCCTGTTTACCATTACACTGCTATTCTGCACACAGATACCGAGCATCTCATACAGTTCCTGCGCCGATATGCCCGCCAGCAGCGCTTTATCCGCAAACGCCTGCAGTTCCCTCTGCAGCTGCCGGCGTTTGTTCGCGGCAGCCGTCGCGGTCTCACTCACAAAACTGCCTTTCCCCTTTATGGTATAGATATACCCTGCGCGCTCCAGCTCCTGGTAGGCGCGCTGTATGGTATTTGGATTTAATGACAATTCCATCGCAAGACCCCGGACAGAAGGCATGGGCGTATCAGGCTGCAATGCGCCGCACAGTATCATCTGTTGAAACCGCTCAATGATCTGCTCATATATCGGACGTCTGTCCTTGTGATCTATCAGGATCATTGCCATCCCTCCTTTAACTGTATTAATACACTTAACACAGTTAAGTATACAATATCCCTGTACCGCTGTCAATCTATTTTCAAACGAAATCAAACAGATACAAAAAAAGAACCATCCACTTTTACCATGAATGATTCTTTATCCGTGCACGCTACTTCTCCCACTGCTGCAGCACCGACACAAATGCCGGGATCAGCTGCTTCTTTCTCGACACAAGATTTTTCAGCTCAAACTTCTTCTGCGTCTTTGGCAGCTTGAACGCCGTTCTTACCAGCTCCCTCGCCCTGTCGCCAAAGCACAGCAGTTCGGTCTTCTCATACACAATATTGGTCAGCATGAAAAAGCACATCTCAACAGGAAGTTCCGGCATTTTCTCACTGATATAAGGCTCGAGCTTCTCCCTGATCTCCTCCAGCTCGATACTGTTCATCGAATTGATCTGTCCCACGCTGAATTCAAAACCGTTTACCGCGAAATTCTTATAATCCTGATTGAAGATCTCATCCGCTGTCTTGTCACTCAGACTGCTTCCCGCGCCAAACATATCGATCGCAAACTCCTCGATCTCCACGCCGCAGATCTCAGAGAGCTTCGCCGCCGCCGCCTTATCCACCTCCGTGACAGTCGGTGAATGAAACATCAGCGTATCGGAGATGATAGCCGCCATCATGAGACCCGCTATATTTTTCGGGATCTCGATCCCCTTCTCCTGATACATCTGGTAAATGATCGTCGCCGTACATCCAAGCGGCTGGTTTCTGAAGAAGACCGGTGAGACCGTCTCCAGTGTGCCGATCCGGTGATGATCCACGATCTCCAGGATCTCGGCAGCCTCTATCCCGTCAACTGTCTGCGAAAGCTCATTGTGATCGACCAGGATCAGCTGCTTCTTGCGCAGGTTCAGCAATGTCCGCCGCGATATCATGCCGACATAACGCTCCTCCTCATCGAGCACCGGAAAATCATGGTACCGTTTCTTCTTCATGATCGCCCGGATGCTCTCCGTCTTATCTGTGACCTTAAACGTCGTGAGCTTCTCGCGTCTCATGAAATACCCAATCGGCATACTCTGGTTGATCAGCCTTGCGACAGTCGCCGTATCGTACGGCGTGCTGAGCAGGATACAGTCGTGTTCCTTCGCAAATATCTGTATCGTCTTGGAGATCTTTGCCCCCATCGTAACCACGACACAGGCCGCCCCCATCTCGATCGCGCACAGCTGTGTCTCATAACGGTTTCCCAGCAGTACCATGTCGCCAGGATGTATGTAATCCTCAAGCACATCCGGATTTGCCGTCGCGATGACCACCTCGCCGCTCTCAAAATAACCGTCTGCATCTCCCACGATGATCTCCGCATCGATCGTTTCCAGTATATTCTTATATGAAGTCTTAGCGCGCGACAGGATCCCGTTATCATACACATCCATATATGCATTTGCGATGTCCCCGAGGGAAATAATGCCTGTCAGTTTATCCTTATCTATAACAGGAACCGTGACATCTCCCCGATCCCTCATGAGGTGCCATGCTTTTTTGAGCGATACATCCTCTGTCACCCCCTCCACGTCATTCATATCGATATCCCTGGCATCCGTCATGACATCATGGAGGTAGACCGGCGGATCTGCATGAAAGGCATTCAACACATACTGCGTTTCCTGATTGATCTGTCCTGCCCTCGCCGGCACATACTCGCGTGTACCGTCGCATTTGTTCTTCAGATACGCATATGCGATGGCAGAACATATTGAGTCCGTATCAGGATTTTTGTGCCCCACGATATACACAGGACGCCTTGTCAATTCCAAATTATCCATCTTCTCATATTCCTTTCTTGATCATGCTGATAGACGAGCGGACAGTCATAGCCCAGTCTCAAATATCATTATAAAATAATCCTACCGACATTGGTATTTAAAGTCAAGAGCTTGTTTACAAGTATCCCTGTTATTTTTGGATTTTATCGTGATTCCTTATTGATAATTTAGAATTTATGTGCTATTTTATATGTATAAAGTATTGTAACTATTTTCTTTGTCTTAACAATACTGTTTCTTTAAAGTTCCCAAAACATATAAAATACATTCTGTGATACGAAAAAGGAATGATTGCAGATGAGATCTTTTAGAGTTATAGTGTACTGAAAAAATGTGAAAGATTCGTAAACTGTATAACAACTGTCCTGAATTAGTGCCCCATTTTTCATTTAGCGTTTTAGATCATAAGAATACACCAAGATGGAGTTGATAACATGAAATCACCTCAAAGTACGAAACGCGCCAAAATTGACACCATGCGTATGAAAGATATTATCGCACAACTTACAGATATCATCTACTTTCTATGCAATGCCAAAAAAAGCAATATTTCCACTATCCTGAATCAATTTACCAATATAACGGACGAAGAACTCGAAAGTCTGAACATCCTTTTCCCACAGGATACGGACGACTAGAGCATACCGCCCGTTCTGGCAAAGACTCCCTATCGTTGCAAGACATCATAGCTGCAACAGTTTTTGTTTTATGTATATAAAATCTCAGAGCTCACATCAAAATGTATAACTCTGAGATTTTGTATGTACAAATCTAATGATCCGTTCGGTATCTGCCCCATGCCAGACAGGACTGAACAGAAATACCATCTTATCAGTACAGGCTGATGCCGGAAGCATATCCGTCGATCACATAGTATGCCATGCTCTCATCGACTTTGATATATACTTCAATGTTCTTGATCGTATCTGCCTTATGTCCCTCTGCAACATATGCCGCCTTTACTCTGTCGATCAGGCTGTTCATGATCAGATCCTCTCTGCCGCCGACCTGCAGAACTACCTTCTCTGATGCTGCCGCTTTTGCAGTTGTTCTTGTCTTTGTTTTCGGCTCTGCCGTTTTTGTTTCCTTGCTGGCAGCTGTTTTTGCAGCAGGCTTTGTATCTTCCTTCTTGGAAGCTCTCGTCCTCTTTGCCTTCGGCTCCTCTGCTTTCTCCTCTTTCTTCACTGCAGGCTCCTCAGCCGCTGCCTCAGTCTCCTGCACCTCCGGCTTCGGCTCCTCAGCCGCTGCTGTCTCAGCTGCTTTTACCTCTGCTTTTGTATCAGCTGCTGCCTTGGCTGCGCTGACGGTCTTCTTCTCTGCCGTTTTCTTTGCCGTTGATTTCTTTTCTACTGCTTTTCTCACTTCTAACCTCTCCTGATCTAAATCTTCTAATTTTATTTGTCCCAAAACCATATCCGGGGATTCTGCATTCTTTTTCGATGCGGAACCATCCTTCGCCTTGGAAACGTTTTTTGGTTTTGAACTACCAGTGACTTTCATAATGCACTCCTCCTCTTACACCTGTATTTATTATCAGCACCGGCTTTTTATGCATACTCTTTGCAAAAATAGTTCCTGCGCAGATCTGCCGGTACAAATACAGGCTTCGAAATGATGCAAAATTACATGCATTAATATGATACCACATTCCATCACATATTTCAATTTATTTACACAAATTTTATGAATTATTTTTAAAAACTCTTTTTTCAACATCCTGGATCGACAGAAAATGACAGATAAAAGATCACAATCCCTGTATAATCTCCGTCACATATGGCAACCCTAATGTTGGAGGAGGCGAAAAATATGGGTAACAAAATAATTGACGGCATCGCATTGACCATTGCGATCATCGGCGCTGTAAACTGGGGACTGATCGGCTTCTTCGACTTTAATCTTGTCGCTGTCATCTTCGGCAGCATGACCTGGTTCTCCAGAATCATCTATGCACTCGTAGGTGTATGCGGTCTCTATCTGATCTGCTTCTATATGAGGCTTGGCGACTCCGCATCACAGGCATAAGGCACCGGTACTGGTCATTGTTATATCATGCCTGCGGCAGAAGATCTGTTTCCGCAGGCATGATATTGTTTATCTGTTATAAAATATCTGCGTGATCGGTGAGTCCTTATCCAGGATCACAGTCTTATTCCCGCCTTTTATGGATTTTTTCAATGCGTCCAGACTTCTGGTAAAACTGTAAAAGTCCGCCTTCATATCCCCATCATATGCATCAGCGATCTCTCTCATGTATTCCGCTTCGCCTTCCGCCTTCAGGATCTCAGCATTCTTGTCTGCCTCCGAGATCATCAGCGCGGTCTCCTTGTCCGTCATGTTGCGGATCTTCTGCGCATCTGAATTTCCCTCCGCCGTGTATGTGGCTGCGATGTTCTCGCGCTCCGAGATCATCCGCTCGAAAACTGCGTTCTTGTTGTCCTCCGGCAGGTCGAGCAGCTTGATCTCCACCGTAGTGATCTCGATCCCATACTGATTGATGCCGGTGACATTCTCCATGATTAGGCTGGTAAGCTTCTGTCCTCTTGCCGCTATGATATCCGACTGTGTCATACTGCTGATCACATTCTTGATCGAATTATAAACTGCCACATTGATCCTGCCCTCGGCATTCTGGCTGGAGGTATTCAGGGTCTGTGCAAAGATCTTCGGATCCGTGACGCGCCACAAAACAAAGCTGTCCACGATCATCGATTTTTTATCCTGCGTGATGACATCAGACTTGGCGATATCATACAGCAGAAGCTCCTTCGAAACGGTGTCCTTTTCCTGTATGAACGGCACCTTAAAATATAATCCGGAATCCGATATCACCCGTTCGATCCTTCCAAATTGACGGACCAGTCCATACTGGTTCTCCCTGATGATAAACGCTGAGTTTGCCAGCACTACAAGCGCCACTGCCAGAACGATCACGCCAAATGCGCCGCTAACTTTTTTCTTCATGCTCATTCTTCCTCCTGTGTATCGGTGTCCTCCGAAGAAGCTGCCGGTCTGCCGCCTGTGATGTCCTCCAGCTGCAGCTCATCGAGATATAAGGTCTTATTCAGCTCACCGCTTCCATCGTCTATGATCAGCTTCACACCCGGAAGAACCTCCTCCATCGTTTCGTAGAACATTCTCTGCTTGGTCAGGAGCGGATTCTTCTCATACTCCGCATACATCTCGTTGAACCTGGCTGCCTGCGCGATACCTTCATTCACCCGCTCCTGCTTTGCCGCCTCCGCATCCTGCGTGATCTGATCCGCCTTTGCACTCGCCTCGGGAAGTTTCTCATTCCTGTATTTGTTGGCATTGTTGATCGCCGTCTCCTTGCCCTGCTTTGCCGTCTCGACCGCCTTGAACGCCTCTATGACATCCTCCGTGGGCGGCTCTGCATCCTGCATGGAAATATTGACGAGCATCAGGCCTATATCCTGCTCTTCAAGCTTCTCTATGATCATCTCCTTGATCTCCGCCTGAATCTTGCTCTTTCCCGTGGTGATCACGTCATCCACAACGTAATTGCTGATGATATTTCTGATACAGGACTGCGCGATGTTCTTGAGGATCTCCCCTGGCTGCCTGGAATTGTACAGATATTTCACAGGATCAGACACCTTGTATTCCACATAGAAATCCACATTGACAAAATTGAAATCCGAAGTGATCATCAGCGATTCGTCGTCGATCTGTTCCTGGGTGGCGCTGTCGTCGCTTCCCGACCTGTACCCGATCGGAAATCCCAGGATCGTAGTGTTTACCTTGGTCACCTTCTGCACAAACGGAACTTTGAAATGCAGTCCTGATGTCACCACATTGCCTGCATGGCCAAAAGTCGTCACCACACCCTGCTCCTGCTCTCCGATCGAATAGACTGACTCCAGTCCCAGCACAGCAAGCACGATCAGAATGACAATGCCTGCCGCCAGTCTGCCAAAAGACCTGTTCCGGCCCTGTCCCTGTGTCTCCCGCCCGTCATCCGGGTTATTTCCGGGATGAAACTCCCTAAAGTTTTCTGCCATTTTATTTTCTCCTATTTTGTACTCTTGCTCTCTTCCCGTATCCTTATTTCTGCTTCAGGATCTCAAGCAGATAGTCCCACATCCTCGCTGTCGAGGAGATGCTCAGTCTCTCTTCCGTGGTGTGGATGTCAAAGATATCCGGACCGAAAGACACACAGTCCAGACCCGGGATCTTGGATATCATGATACCGCATTCGAGACCGGCGTGAAGCGCCTCCACCTGCACATCCCTGCCAAACATTTCCCTGTATATCCTGACCATATCCGCCCTCAGCCTGGAGTCCGGATCAAACTGCCAGCCAGGGTACTCTCCATGTGTTTCTGTGTATCCGCCAAGGACATCTGTCAATGTCTCCAGCTGTAAGTTGACTTTGTGCTTTGCCGTTCCGATCGCACTCCTGATGGCACTCCCTGCGACCACTTCGCTGTCACAGGTTTTGAGTATGCCGACATTCAGTGATGTCTCGACCAGACCGTCGATGTCCGCGCTCATAGCCATCACACCGTTGGGGAGCAGCACCAGAAAAGTCAGCACCCGGTCCGTACTGGCATCGTCAAATACCAGCGCTGCACCCTTCGCTACCTCCTCCGCCCTGATACTCAGGTTCTTTTCCTTCGATCTCTTCTCGTTTTTCTCCTCTGTCTCGATCCTGTCCAGCTCTGCCATCAGGCTTTCTTTTCTGTCCGCCGCGATGCAGATCACGGCAGCCGCCTCCCGCGGGATCGCATTATCCTTCTCTCCACCGCTGATCTCAGCCAATCGGAAAGGAATCGTCTTTCGGATCTGCTGCAATGTGATTCCCAGCAGTTTGATGGCGTTCGCATGCTCCTTGTTTATTTCAGTACCGGAATGACCGCCCAAAAGTCCGCTCACAGAAATCTTCAGGAACATTCCGTCCTGGTCCGCCTGCTTTGTGACCGGAATGTGGCAGTCCGTCCTCATGCCGCCCGCACAGCTGGTCAGAAGGATCCCCTCTTCCTCCGAGTCGATGTTCAGCATCCTCTTTGCCTGCAGCATGGACAGATCGATCACCGTGGCGCCCTCCATCCCGACTTCCTCGTCTGTCGTAATGACCGCCTCAATGCGCGGATGCGCGATATCCTCGGAATCAAGGATCGCGAGAATATAGGCCACTGCGATGCCGTCATCGCCTCCGAGACTCGTTCCCTCGGCGGAGATAAGATCACCATCCACCCTAAGCCTGAGCGGGTCCCTTTCCAGATCGATATCACAGTCATTCTTCTTCACCGCGACCATGTCCATGTGTCCCTGCAGGATCATGGGCGAAACAGACTCATATCCTGCGGCAGCCTCCTTGACTATGATGACATTGTTGTGCGCATCCCTGACATGGAATAATCCCCTGTCCCTGGCAAACTGCGCCAGATAACTGCTGATTCCGTCAAGGTTTCCGGAACCGTGCGGTATATTGCATATTTCCTCAAAGTAATGAAATACTTTCCTTGGTTCCAAATTCTCTAATACCTTCATCTTTTTACCTCATTTCCATCTCATAGATCCCTTCCATACCTTTATAATATGTCTGATCCATGGATTATTCATTCTTCTTTAATATAACAGACAATCCCGGAATGGTAAATGTGCCTGACATAATCTTCACAAAGTTTTCACTGCAGATTCCCAAAGTTTATAAAATTTTTAATCCATAAAACAATAAGGGATATCATCATGAAACCTCTCTTCCATGATGATATCCCTCCTTATGGTATCATTCTCTTCATATAAAACGCATTATGCGCTCTTCTTTGCAAGCTCTGCGAGTGTCTTAAAGCCCTCTGCATCATTGACTGCCATCTCCGCGAGCATTTTCCGGTTGATATCGATCCCGGCAACCTTTAATCCATGCATCATCTTGCTGTATGACAGGCCGTTCATCCTTGCCGCAGCATTGATACGCGCGATCCAGAGTCTTCTGAACTGACGCTTTCTCTCTTTTCTGCCAGCATATGAAGAAGCCAGCGCCCTCATGACGGACTGCTTTGCCACCCTGTACTGTTTTGACCTTGCTCCCCTGTAGCCTTTTGCAAGCTTCAATACCCTGTTATGTTTCTTCTTTGCGTTTAAACCGCCTTTAATTCTTGCCATTTTCTAATCCTCCTAACAAATAATCTCCTCTACCGTCCTGATCTTATAAATACGGTAAGATCTTCTTCATATTCTTAACATTGGTTGCATCCGTGATCGCAGCCTTCCTGAGATTTCTCTTTCTCTTTGCGGTTTTCTTTGTCAAGATATGGCTCTTATAGGCTTTTGCTCTCTTTAACTTACCTGTCCCTGTCACTTTAAAGCGCTTCGCAGCTGCTCTGCTGGTTTTCATTTTTGGCATAACTGATTCCTCCTAAACTCATAATTCTTTTATCTTTTAACTGTCCCAAGCTGCCCGAATAAACGGCTCATCGCTTCTCAGCTAAAAACATTGTCATACTTCTGCCCTCTACTTTAGGCTCCTTCTCCACTACCGCGATATCGCTCAGACTCTCGCCGAACTCTACCAGAATATGCCTGCTGTTCTGCATATGAGCCATCTCTCGCCCCCTGAAACGCAGTGTGACCTTCACTTTGTCACCTTTGGAAAGAAATTTGCGGGCAGCATTTACCTTCGTGTTCAAGTCATTAGTGTCAATGTTGGGAGACAGACGAATCTCTTTTACGTCGATTATCTTCTGCTTTTTCCTGGCTTCCTTCTCTTTTCTTGTCTGTTCATACTTGAACTTCCCATAATCAACTATCTTACACACAGGCGGCTTTGCTGTGGGCGCTATCTTCACAAGATCGACTCCTGCCTCCTCCGCCAGTCTCATGGCCTCTCTGGACGACATGACGCCAAGCTGCTCACCATCCACGCCGATCACGCGCACCTCTCTGTCCCTAATTTGTTCGTTAATCATTAAATCGCTAATAACCTTACACCTCCATAAAATAAATCATAAGAAAATATGTCGAGTGCCGTGACACTCAAAAAGTGGATAACCGCAGGGCTATCCACTTCATTTTCCGCTTTGCCGAATCTATGCACATAAAAGACATAATCGTATAAAACCAAAATCATGAACACCTATAAGCCCGTTCGCCATAGGGTGAGAGTGGATACTCTGCTTTCCTCAAACATCAATACTTTATCACAGTATCCGTTCCCTGTCAACCATTTTTTGGTTTAAATGATCATTTTTCACGAAAAGTCGCGCAGAGCGTTTCAGCGCTCGTGCCTGCGCGGTTTCCCTTGATGTCAACATGCTCCGCGCTGCAACGGTAATCCGTATTGTATACACACTTCACCGCCTCGCAGTCAATACTGATATGCTGGCTCGGATGTGAAACCGCACTTGTAAAGCTGTCGCCGCTCCTCTTATGAAAACTCTCACAGCAGGTATCCTCACAGTCGCAGGAATGCTTTCCGCCCACCATGATATCGCCCTTGCAGCAGCAGCGGTCTTTGTTGTAGGTACAATTGCTCACTCCACAGGTTAATTCAGACATACTCGTTACCTCCTAAAATACTACACATATTTTCACAGCAGTAAGGAACTGTCACAAAATACCTCCGCGGCAGTTCCAGATGAGTTTCTGTAAAAGAACTCATACTCAGTATGCCTGATATCCCCCTGCGCTATTCTTATTGATGATCATTTTTATAAGGATTTATTTTTCCTCTGCCGGAAGCTCCTCGCGGATCGTCTTGTTCCGGATCTCCTCCGTGATATCTGCGATGAAGCGCTCCAGCGTCTTCGCACCCTCGTCGCCGGCAAAACGGCTTCTGACGGACACCGTATGATCCGCCTCCTCCTGCTGCCCTACCACGAGCATGTACGGAAGCTTATCCAGCCTCGCCTCGCGGATCTTGAAACCGATCTTTTCCGAGCGGCTGTCCACCGTGGCGTCGATCCCAGCTTTTTTCAGTTCCCTGCAGACACCTTGTGCATAGTCCTCATACTTGTCTGAGATCGGAAGCACGCGCACCTGCTCCGCGCAGAGCCATGTCGGGAATTTTCCGGCATATTTCTCGATCAGCCACGCGAGCGTGCGCTCATAGCAGCCCATGGATGTCCTGTGAATGATATACGGGCGGACTTTTTCACCATTCTGGTCAATATAGTACATGTCAAACTGTTCTGCGAGCAGCGCGTCCCACTGGATGGTGATCATCGTGTCTTCCTTGCCATAGACATTCCTGGCGTTGATATCCACCTTGGGTCCATAGAACGCCGCCTCCCCGACATCTTCCACAAACGGGATGCCAAGCTCGGTCAGGATCTCCCTGATATGCTGCTCGGTCTCATTCCACACTTCCGGTTCACCGATATACTTTTCTTTGTTCTCAGGATCCCACTTCGACAAGTGATAGGTTACGTCCTCATTGACGCCGAGCGTCTCAAGACAGTACTTGGCAAGCGCGAGACACCCCTTGAACTCCTCCACCATCTGGTCGGGTCTGACGATCAGATGCCCCTCAGAGATCGTAAACTGGCGCACCCTGGTCAGTCCGTGCATCTCGCCGGAATCCTCGTTCCGAAAGAGCGTAGAAGTCTCGCTGTACCTGCACGGCAGATCGCGATAGGATTTCTGCGAGTTTTTATATACATAGTACTGGAACGGACAGGTCATCGGACGGAGTGCAAACACTTCCTTGTCCTTCTCTTCATCCCCAAACACAAACATGCCCTCCTTGTAGTGATCCCAGTGTCCGGAAATCTTATAGAGATCCGACTTTGCCATCAGGGGCGTCCTCGTGCGCATGTATCCCCACTCATTGTCCTCCAGATCCTCGATCCATCGCTGGAGTTTCATGATCATCCTTGTTCCCTTGGGCGTGAACAGCGGAAGTCCCTGCCCGATCACATCCACTGTCGTGAACAGATCCATCTCCCGCCCCAGCTTGTTGTGGTCGCGGCGCTTTGCGTCCTCCATGCGCTCCAGATGCTCTGCAAGCTCTTCTTTTTTGTTGTATGCCGTGCCGTAGATACGCTGCAGGCGCGCCTTGTTGGAATCGCCTCTCCAGTAAGCCATGGAGGAGGAGGTCAACTTGAACGCCTTGACGCCCTTTGTACTCATCAGATGCGGTCCCGCGCACAGATCCACAAAGCCGCCCTGGTCGTAGAAACTGATCTCTGCATCCTCCGGCAGATCCTGTATCAGTTCCACTTTAAACGGCTCGCCCTTCTCCTCCATCAACCTGACCGCCTCTGCCCTGGGAAGCGTGAAACGTGTGATCTCATGACCCGCTTTGACGATCTTTTTCATCTCCGCCTCGATTCTGTCCAGATCCTCCCTCGAAAACGGGTCCGCGTCAAAATCATAGTAAAAACCGTCGTCGATCGCCGGCCCGATCGTCACCTTTGCCTCCGGGAACAGGCGCTTTACCGCCTCTGCAAGCACATGTGACGCCGTGTGCCGGATCACATGCAGCGCTTTGGAATCTGTCGCCGTGATGATATTGAGCTCACAGTCCTCCCCGATCACAGTCCTTAGATCTGCCATCTCCCCATTGATCTCGCCCGCGCAGGCCACGCGCGCAAGCCCTTCACTGATATCCTTAGCGATATCGATGATCGATCTCGCCTCACTGTACTCCTTCACGGAGCCGTCCTTTAATGTAATCTTCATTGTCGTATCTCCTTTACCCTGCCCTGTTATTTGTGCGCCGGCGAAGCACCGCTTTTCTGCGCGCCGATCATCATGTCGTCAGCTTTGTTTCCGCATCCGTTCTTGGAACCGATCGTGTTGTTGCTCAGCACTGCCAGTCTTCCGCTCTTTACCGGCGACAGCAGAAATCCGATCAGGATCCCTATCACAAAGCACAACGCCGGCAGCAGATACGCTCCATACTTTGTCCTGATCTCTTCCATTTTCATTTCTTCCATAATGACACTCTCCTTTATCTTAAAAATTTTAGATTCTACTGACATATTTCCTCTGGTGCCCGTGTGCATAAAAAAACCCACACACTACATTCCTGTAATGCATGGGACGTTATCAACGCGGTTCCACCCTGCTTACCTGCACCAAAAACAATGCAGACCACTCATAGATTATAACGGGATCACCGGACCGGATCGGGGCCACTCCGAGGTAGTCTTCAGATATCTCCTGTAAGAGCGCTTTCAGCACATAGGCGCTCCTCTCTGATACATTGCAATATCCTACTCGTCTCATCAACGTGTTTGTTCATTCACTTATTAGTATATTATTCCCTAATTCACAGATTGTAAAGAGAATTTCACAAAATTTATTTATTTTTTCCACAGCACTTTTTGTATTTCTTACCGCTCCCACACGGACAGGGATCGTTCGGATAGATCTTTGCCTCCTTGACGATCGTTGTCGAAGATTTCTGCTCCTTGTACAGCTCCTTCTTCTTATCCTCGTCAAATATCGCATTCCACTCCTCAAGATTATACAGCCACTCCGCTTCTGCCGCCACCATGTTCTTGTAGAGCAGCTCCTTGTCAAATCCAAGACTTACCTCAGTGTCCCCATCCATTTCCTCAATCGGGTTCGCTGTCTTTAAGCTGTCATTGATACCGTCAAGGAAACCCGTCATCGTCATGATATCCACGCCGTATTTCTCAGCCAGTCCTTTTACCGTCCCCCTCACTTCCTCATCCGGATTTGTCAGAAGCTGCTGATAGATCTCCTTTTCTTTCTGGAAATAGTCGATCCAGAGCTTCTGCAGTGTGTTCTTATCGGTCTGCTCGTTGTAAGCCATCCCTCTCCACTGGTCTAATAATGTCTTTTCTTCTGCCATGATCTTTACATCCTTTCGTCTTTATCACATATTTTGGCGCCGCAGTCGATCCCCTGCGGTGTATCCTTCGCAATAAATGCCGTCCATACCGTATCATACAGACAGTAACAGTATATACTAAACTCCTCAGAAAGTCAAAGGGATTGTCGGCTGATCGTGCACAATTTTATTGCGGACCGATATCATGTGTGCTATACTGAAATGACAACACTGCCGCAACGGTTGTGGTCACACTTACTCGAAGGAAACAGAAAGGTATGGGGATCCTATGAAGAAAAATACACGCCGGATCATTGCATTCACCGCACTGGCCGCGATCATCATCCTGATCATTGCATTTGCAGTATCCGCGCTTACCGCCTCTCCCGGCTCATCCGGAGACCGCTTTATGTCACTTTTGTTCTGTATCATAGCAATTCCTATACTGGCATGGCTTCTGCTGTTCTGCATCAGCCGCATGCAGCACAGACATACCATAGCGGAACTATTTCCCGAACATCCTGAACAGGAAGAAAAAGCGAAAGACGATCAGCAAAAATAATAGTGGACTTTTTTCAGATAACATGCTATAATGGCTCTGCCAATGAAAAATCGGATACAGACAGTTCGAAACCATCCTGTCTATAAACAAAACTATGGATTTTAAACCAGACAGATTTCCTGTCTGTGTACTATTATAAAATTCGGAGCTTTGTGCTCCTTTTGTTTTGATGGGAATTTGCAGGTCTGCAGATTCCCTTTTTTATGCACACGAGAAAAGGAGAGATCGATAAATGGAAAATGCCCCGCTGACCAGATATTCTGAGATCACCGAAAAAAACAGGCGTGAGATTGTGCTGCTGCGCGGCTCGGGCTGCAAGTGGCGCCGCTGTACTTTCTGTGACTATCACCTTGATTTCAGTCCTGATGAAACGAGCAATTTTGCGCTGAACCAGGAAGTCCTCGGACAGGTAACCGGGAAATACGGCAGGCTCGAGGTCATCAATTCGGGAAGCTTTGTAGATCTGGACGACAGGACGATGAAGCGGATCCTCGACATCTGCATCGAAAAAAAGATCACTGAGATCCATTTTGAGTGCCACTGGATCCACCGGGACGCAGTGCCTGCACTCCGAAAGACTTTTGCGTCACATGGAATACAGACCAAGATCAAGATCGGCGTGGAGACATTCGATGATCGGTACCGCGAACAGGTTCTTCTCAAGGGTATCGATGAGACGTCTCCTGCAAAGATCGCCGCCTGTTTCGATGAAGTCTGCCTGCTCTTTGGTCTGGACGGCCAGACAGAAGACTCGATGCGGCATGATATCGAGACCGGTCTGACGTACTTTGAGCGCGTCTGCATCAACATCATGGTCGAAAATACTGCCAGGATAAAACCCAGCCCGCCTGTCATTGAGACCTTTATGAAAAAGCTGTACCCGGTTTATAAAGATAATGAGCGTGTGGATATCCTGCTCAACAATACGGACTTTGGCGTTGGATGAAATTTTTTATATATGGAGGGATTTATTATGAACAACGAAATTTTATTGATCCTCAGTCTGGTACTGATCTACACCTGTGTGGTGCTTTTTTACCGTTTCCTGGGAAGATCCGGCCTGTACTGCTGGACAGTGCTCGCAACGATCGCGGCAAATATCGAAGTCCTGATCGTTGTCGATGCCTTTGGCATGGAACAGACACTCGGCAATGTTCTGTTTGCGTCGACCTTTCTGGTCACGGACATCCTGAGCGAGACGGAGGGAAAACGCGCCGCAGACAAGGCAGTCCTGATCGGGATCCTCACTTCCGGCGTGTTTATCCTGATCTCGCAGTCGTGGCTGCTCTACACGCCAAACGCCAGCGACTGGGCTTCCCCTGCGATCGCGTCCGTCTTTTCCAACACCCCGCGGCTGATGCTCAGCAGTATTATCGTCTACGCGATCGTACAGGCATTCGATGTCTTTGCGTACCACGCGATCTGGGCACACACGACAAAATGGTGCAATGATTCCATGAGATTTCTGTGGCTGAGAAACAACGGATCCACACTCGTCTCACAGTTTTTTAATACGCTGTTGTACACTTTTGCCGCATTCTGGGGCGTATATGAGTTCAAGACCCTGATGAACATTGTACTTTCAAGCTATGTGATCTTTATCTTCACAAGCCTGCTGGACACCCCGGCGGTCTACATAGCCAGAAAGCTGTCTTCTGATATCAACGGGAAGGCAGAACTCTCCTATTATTCATCAAATAAAACATGACTCCCACTGCGTCTGCCAGAAACCAGCCGATCGGCACGGACATCCAGATGCCAGTCACACCGATCCTTTCGATGGATGACAATGTATATGCCAGCAGCACACGCATTCCGAGCGATATCACGGTGAGAACGACCGAAACACCGGGCCTGTTGACTGCGCGGAAATACCCGTAAAACAAAAATAACAGTCCGATTCCAAAGTAGAACGATGCCTCAATACGCAGATATCCGACACCCACCGTCACTGCCTCTGCACTGCTTTCATCGAGAAAGAGCGACATGAGCGGCTTTGCAGAACCAACCACCAGGACAGAGATCACAGAGCAGAATACAAACGCACTGAACACCGCATCCCGCATTCCCCTGCGGATCCTGTCGCTTTTTCCCGCACCGTGGTTCTGCGCCACATACGTCGAAAAAGCATTGCCAAAATCCTGTACTGGTGAATAGGCAAATGAATCGATCTTGACTGCCGCCGCAAATGCCGCCATCACCACAGATCCGAAGCTGTTGACAAGCCCTTGCACCATCAGTATCCCGAAATTCATGACAGACTGCTGCAGACAGGTCAGCGACGACAATCCGAGCAGTTCTCTTAAAATGTCCTGGTTCCAACGCCTGTTTTCCTTTTTAATATGTACTTCGGGATATTTCTTCACACAGTAGACCAGAATGCCGATCCCCGCAGCATACTGCGAGATCACTGTCGCTGCCGCCGCTCCGCCGACGCCCCACCCCAGCACACGGATAAAATATAAATCCAGAAAAATATTTAATACAGCCGATACACCCAGAAAGCAGAGCGGTATCATCGAATTGCCCAGTGCGCGCATGAAGTTTGCCACAAAGTTGTACAGAAAAGTCGCCACGATCCCCGCAAAGATCCACAGCAGGTATTCTTTCATCAACGGCGCCACCTCGTCCGGCACGCGAAGAAATGCGAGGATCCCGTGAATCCCCGCATACACAAGGACATTCAAGGTGACAGTGACAGAACCGATCATCAGAAATGCCATATAGATCCCCTTCTCCAGCCTGTCGCGGTCACGCCTGCCAAACTGCATGGAAAAAAAGGCGCTGCTGCCCATGCAGAGCCCTAAAATGATCGAGGTCACAAAGACCATCAGTGTGTAGGAGGATCCCACTGCCGCCAGCGCGTTCCTGCCAAGAAAACGCCCGACGATCAGCGTATCCACCACATTGTACAGCTGTTGAAGGACATTCCCGACCATGATCGGAAATGCAAACCTTAACAGCTTTTTCATGATATCTCCCTGCGTCAGATCGCAGTCCATCCGCTTCATCCCAACATCAAATCCCCCGCTCCTGTGCCAGCCGCTCTCCATCAGTGTCCCCGGCCGCCGCCAGCCGGATCCACATCCCAATCAGGCATAGTAAGGAACTGTACAGAAATAACCTATACAGTTCCCAATCCATTCACAGTCTGATAAACCGATCCAGCGCGCCGTTTTCCACCCATTCGACCGCTGTCTCATAATCTTCATTGGTGTCAAATTCTATCCATCCATTCCTGAATCTGGCCGCCTTGACGTGGTTTCCAGACTCGATCACTGCCTGCAGCAGATCAGTCATATAAGCTTTCCGTATGGTCTTACCGGACTGCTTCCACGGCCTGTCCTGATACGCCTCGTAATCCCTGTCATGGATCTCCACAATCTTTTCAAGCGCCTTTTTTGAGAACTTCAGCAGACCGATATACCGGGCATCGATGTCTTCCAGCTTCGGCGCCTCCAGACCAAGCTCGACAATATTGTCATCCCCGTCAAGCGACAGGCTTTCCGTGTCAAAATCGACCTTTCCGTATCTTGCCTGCCAGTATTCCTGCCAGTTCTCATCCACCGCGACAACAAAGTCTTCCTCCCGATCCATCATTCCCCTGAGCATGCCTTCCTCAAAAAGGATGTCAGAATAACTGACGATGGTGTCCTCATCAAACTCCCGCTTCGCCGCCAGCAAGGACTCGACCATATTTGTGTCAGCGAAATCTGTGTTGTCATAATATTTCACACCGGAATAGGTGATCTTGTCCGCCGCAAAACCCCTGACCACGATGATATCCGTGATCCCGCACCTGCGGTATATCCCGATCTGCCTCTCTATGATCGTTCTTCCGCCAAACTCCAGCATACCCTTTGGAAGATTTTCCGTATACTTTTTTAACCTTGTCCCCTGTCCTGCCGCTAAAATAATCGCTTTCATAGCCTATTCTCCCTCTTTTGCAAATATTTGTTTTATAAATCGGATGTCCTCTGCCTCATACGGCCTCTCCCGCTCGGGATGCCACATCGTACCATAGATCTTCCTGTCCCTGACCCGGACCGCCTCTATCACACCATCCTCCGACCTTGCCTCAACGACCAGATCATCCGCCGCCGCTCTCACTGCCATATTGTGAAAACTGTTCACGGTCCTTCCATTCCACGGAACCGATCCTTCCAGCCGGTGCCGCACGGCCACATGATGCTCCACCCTCGCCAGCCCTGCTCCAAAATAATCAGCGATCATCTGCATCCCCCTGCAGAAACCATATACAGGAATCTGGTTCCTGACAGCGTGATCGATGATCCTTTTTTCGGTCTCATCGCGTTCCGGGGCGTTTCCTCCGTATTTTGACAGATCGTTTCCTCCTGTGAGGATCACCCCGTCCGGTCTGACCTGTGCCAGAAATGTCTGTACTTGTCCAGGAATATTGTTGACCGGGATCGGCAGAAAACCGCACTCCCATATCAGCTTCGCGATCTCCACATCCGCGCAGTCCCTGCGCTCCTGATAACTTTCTATGACTTCTACCCGCTGGGTATATATGATCCTCTTCATTGCTGTTCCCTCTTCCTGTTCTTTATAAGAGCGCTGCCCATGCAATACCATCTCAAATATCCTGTTCGCTATAGCGACACGCCCGGCATCTTCCTTTAAGAAGCCAAACATCAGCCCGAGACTGATCAGCTTTACCTGCAGGCTGAACGGCACACTTTTTCCCTGATAAATGATTTCTTCCAGCATATCCATTGCGCTGCACGTTACAATCTTCGTAATATCTTCATTCTATCACCCTGATCACAGCATGTAAACCAGAGAATTGCAATAAAATCAGTTAATTTTCTTTACCGGTCACAATATTTGTCAAGCAGGGAAATGACTTCTCGCTATTCATATGCCGGACACCCGTCAGCTCTTGCTGACCTGTTTCTTTTGAGCACCCATATGCATGAAAAAAAGACGCAAAATATCCTAATTGTATTGACAATTTCATTTTTTACATCATCACTATCACTTTATGTTATTTCTCAGACACTACACACTATCCGTATACTGCTTCAGGTCAGCCACATGATTTGAAATCAGCAGTTCTTTTGTATCCTTCCCAGACGGATATATTCTCCATAATGATGGAAGTCCCGTTTTTAAACTGCTTCAATTTCACCTCATAAAATTGAATACTATAGGTATCTGCATGCTTGTTACCGTCTCCTTCTTTCAGCACTCCGTTCATATACCTTGTATTTGACTGGTTCGCCACAAAATCTTCTTCACAAAATTTATGCCCAACTCCTTTGCCCTGCAGCATGTTCATAACATTCTGGTTTCCTCCCTGAACATAGCCTCCTACAATAACACACAGCATATCACTATCCAAAAATTCATGCATTTTCTCGCACAATCCGTCATCTGAATCTGTGGAATCACTGACTGCCAGCAGCTGCCCTTTACGGTGATCCAATGTATTGATTTTCATCAAAATCCTACTGTATGGATATTTTTTTCTGACATTGTCAAATGATTTTATATCTGTCTTGTTTCCGTCTCCCACAACGGTAAACGGCTTTCCGGCAAGCTTCTATGCAAGGAATACGCCGAACACTGCCCCGGAAGTCCTTGAACGCGTGCCAGATACTGCGGCCTGATCTCAGCCGTCTCTTTTGCAGGAAATTCGCCTGGTATGCCGCATATACAAGCTTTCTGATCCCAGCATCTTTAGCACACTCCACTACATTGAACGTACCCAGCACATTGGATGAATAATAGTCATGCAGCCGCTGGATCGACGGAACGATGTCTGCCAGCAGTCTGTCTACCATATGCGACCCGATAAAGCCGCAGTTTTAAATTTCCCCCTTATCTCGCATAAAAATCATGTCCCCCATAAGTAAATAGAAATGTCAAATTACTGTCAAACCACGCTGCGTTTTCAGGCGCGACCAGTCTCCTCGCCATAAAGAACAGCGCCCCGTTTGACACATCTTCTCCCTTGAGAGCACTGTATACCACCTCTTTCGTCTCCTCCGATACCTTCACCTGATTGATGAAACCATTTGATACCGGTGAAAACTGTGCCACATTCTTTGCCTTCTGATATACTACATCTGTGACATTGTTGGGAAATCGTTTGCTCTTGACCCGGTTGATCACGACATTTGCCACCAGAAGTTTCCCCTTTCGATCCTCGCCTCCTGCTTCCGCTTCCACGATCCGCATCAGCGTATCCAGATCCTTCTCTGAGACATCGATGCAAAAACGCTGCTTCATAGTCTCATATGAAATGACACGCTCTACAGATTCAAGCTGCTCCAACTCCACGTTCCCAGTCACCACAGTCACCGTCGTCTGTGCCTGCCGGGCAGCACTCTCCGCCTGCACATCGTACCGCTTCGAAAAGATCAGCAGACCAGTGCAGATCATATATGCGATGAATAAAAGGATATTACTTTTTGAATACATAGCTTGTTGTTTGTTCCTTTCCTATCTGCCAGACGTATTCTGGCAGTTCCTTATCCATTCTTATCTGGATCTCATTTCAGATTTTACCTTTATTAGTCTATTCGCTTGTCCTGCAAAAAATACTAAAAACTTTCTAAATTAAGAAATAATGTCAATCCATCTGATTGCGGCCGATATCGAGACTATGTTATAATCCTAAATGAGAAATTTATGGTTGCTTAGAGCGTGTTTGAATAATGGGGAATAATTTTAATATCGGAGGGAACGACATGCTTCAGATTGCGATATGCGATGATGAACAATATTACAGGGAAAAAATACAGACCCTTCTGATACGATACCTTGGACAGAAAAATCTGGATCATGTGATCCATTTCTACCAGTCGGGTGAAGAATTTTTATCACAGTGTGAGAACAGCGTAAAATATGACATTGTTTTCATGGATATCAGCATGAAGGAGCTTGATGGCATTCAGACGGCATCCCGGATCCGGAATTTTCACAGTGACACGCAGCTTGTGTTTGTGACCGCCTTTATCGACTATGCGCTCGAGGGATACAAGGTCAATGCGGTGCGCTATATCATGAAAGATACGCTTGACACCGCCATTCCAGAGTGCATGGACGCGATCTTGCAGAAAATGCAGCTGGCACAGGTAACCTTTTCCTTCATGGACGGGGAGGCGACGCTGTACACAGACAATATCCTCTACATCGAGAGCCGGAAACACAAGTCCTTTTTCTATTATATGCGCTCTGGCACTGCGAACTCCAGCGCCGCTCTGTCCGGCGCTGTGACTTACCAGATGTATGAACGGCTGGATCTGATCGAGCAGAAGCTTTCCGATCACGGATTCCTGCGGATCCACAAAAGCTACCTTGTCAACATGAAGCATATCCGCAGACTCAGCAATTATACGGCCTTTCTCGATACAGGCGAGGAGCTGCCCATCCCGCGCCTGCGGTATCAGACCGTCAGGGAACTGTTTGTCGCATACAAAGGCACTTTGTAAATGATGGAGAATATTGTATGGAAAATATATTGAGATGCCTGATCCTGGCTTTTGCAGCTGGAACCAGCTGCAAGGTCTTTTTTGAGACGATCGTCCCCATGCGCAGATGGCGGTATCCGTGGGTAAGCTATACAGCGATCCCGGCTTTTGCAGCTGTCCAGCTGATCAACGCTTTCACGCCGATCCCACCGTATGTCCTGCAGCCTGTCCGCCTCATCATCGCCGTGGCGGTCGTGGCACAGATCTATTTTCAGATGCGCATCACCAGGAACCTGATCCTGTCCGTACTGTACTGTGGTATTTACTGGTGCATATCGACTGCCATAGTGTCTGTCTTTTATTTCTTTTGCGGCGCCGGCTATATGTATGAGTCCCAGCGCAGAGTGATCGAGAATCTGACAGAAACCATGAACCTGTGTCTGATGATGGCATTTCACGCTCATTACAGGAGCCGTATCCGCGGGCTTGCCAGATCCTTCTGGAAGAAACTCAGCCTTCTTCCCTTTCTTTGTCTGGCCATCATGGTCGCCTTCAATCTGCTCTCCACTGATGGTACTGCTACCAACAAATACGCGATACTTGCCATGGTTTCCGGAATTGTCACTTTAAATATTATTCTGTTATATTTTGTCATGCGCATGGCAGAAAAAGAGGAAACATTGCAAAAACTGCAGCTGCGTGCAGAGCGCACGCACAGTCAGATGGACATGTATCACACAATGCAGTCACAGTACGAGCAGCAGCGACGGTTCCTGCACGATTACAAAAACCAGCTGAACTGCATTCAGGGACTTCTCAACTGCGGCAGGACAGAAGAAGCGTCTGAATATATCGCCCGGATGACCGGAACCATGCAGGCACAGTTTGGCGATATCAATACAAACCATGCTGTTGTGAACATCATCCTGAACCAGAAATACCAGACCGCACGCGACAGGGAGATCGCGATGGCATTTGTCATCAACGACCTGTCCGGACTGGTCATGCCCGAGGAAGATCTGGTCACTCTCCTGACCAATCCGCTCGACAATGCGATCGAGGCCTGCGAAAAATCGATCACCAGATCCATTCAGTTCAAGATGGTCATGGAAGATGGTCAGCTCATCCTGTCCGTCCGCAATCCGGTAAGCAGTCCTGTACTGATCAGAAACAACACTGTCGTCACCAGCAAAAAGGATCCTGTTTCCCATGGGATCGGTCTGTCCAATGTAGATACAGTTGTCAGAAAATACCATGGAACCAGTGTACTAAAATGTGAGGATGGATGGTTTTCTTTTTCCGTGATACTTCCGTGTTCTACATAATACGTCGTTTTTTGCTGTCCCAGTGCCGATTCTTGCCGGGATAGTTGTATCTCCGCCCGCGTCAAAATATAATAAAGGCGTAACGATCACACTGAAAAAGACGAAGGGAGAACACAAAATGACAACGATCAGAAAACTCATCTCACTACTGCTGACAAGCTCACTGCTGCTCTGCGGCTGTGGAGCCGGAAAAAAGAATCCGTCCCCCACGCCCGCTACACCTGTGGAAACTGCGGAATGCGTCATGGAGAGTATCCGGGATCTGGATATGGATACGCTGAACGCGTACACCGACAACTATGTCCAGACCTGGCACAACTGGATCGGTTTCCCGATAGAGCGCGAATACCGCGCTTTCAATGAACTGCTGCAGCCCGCTTCCCAGAACAGCCGCAGGTATAAGACCTCCCGCAAGCTGGATCAGAGGATGATGGAAGAGCTGAACTGGGAGATCACAGAAGTGCGCGAAAGCGATGGCACGGCAGAGATCGATCTTGCCATCACCAACATTGATATGCTGCAGGTCATGGAGCGGTATGAAGCACAGCTGCTGGAAAACATACTGGAAACGCCGGGAACCGGCATCATACAGCTGGTCAGGGATACCGCCGCCGTGAAGGACACGCTGATCTCACTCATAGATGAGCTGGATGACAGCGATACTGTCACAACTTCCGTCACAATCTCTGCCTATCAAGAGGAAGGGCACTGGAAGATCCATATGAGCCCTGACTTTATCAACGCTTTTTCGGGAAATATGTACGCCGTTGCCGACTCGGAGGAGATCACAAGACTGGAAGAACTGATCGACGCCAAAGCAGACGAATGGGCGGAGGACTTTGAGGATAAAGCCGGACAATGGGCAGAGAACTTCGAGAAAAAAGTGGATCAGTGGTAACAGTTCAGTCAGGACTTTGCACTATGCTGCAAAGTCCGTAAGAACGTGTAGTGGTTGAGATGCATCAAGCCATGGTACATGGCTTTGACATCGCGAAGCGATTTTGCATGCTTGATGCTTGTAACAGGAAGCCAAAGGCTGAACTGTTACGATCAGTGGACACAGTAAGGAGTTCCTAACTTGACAAATGACTGATATGCACATACAATATTTATATGTAAAAGAATCGTTTTGCAGCCAAGGGGATTTTGACGATGAAAGGTGTATTCACTGCAAAGAAAAAAGACGGCACGATGTACTACCGCGCCTCCATTACCTATCGAAGAAAACATATCAGTCTGGGGGGATATGACACCATGCCTGCCGCAAACGCGGCATACCTGGAAGCTGACAGACTCTTAAACCAGGACCGTCCCAGCATCAGCCAGTATCAGGACAGTTCCCCCCTGCCTTTTGAAAAGTGGGTCATCCTCATCAACTTCCGCGACAACGGCATTTATTTCGGCACGCCTATCTATGCCCGTCCCCAATTCTTCTACTACTATCTGTCGCCTGTGGATGTACTGAAATTTGACATTGACGACCTGTTTTACTACTCCTCGCGCAAGATCATGAAGCGTGGCGATCACCTGTTCGTTGCCGATTACGGCATGCAGGTAAATATCCTGAACCGATACGGCATCCGAAGTTTTGCCGTCGCCGGAAAGGATTATCTCTTTTTAAACGATGACGACACTGATTTCCGCCATGAGAATATTGCGGTCATAAACCGCTATCAGGGCGTTTCCGAAGTCACCTACAGAGGAAGACAGCGCTACCGCGCACGCATCAATGTTCCCGGCTACTACGTGATCGGGCACTACCACAGCGAGATCGACGCCGCCATCGCCTACAACAAAGCGATCGATGTCCTGAAAAAAAGGGGGGTGACAAAAAATTACACCCCCAACTACATCGACGGATTATCCCCGTCTGTATACGCAGACATCTATTCCCGGCTCAAAATATCGGATAAGATCCTGAATTATACTGCACTGAAATAGGGATTCTATTTCGCATAGTCCTTAAAGCTCATGATCATCGTGGCATCGCCGCTGATCCCTTTGACACTGGCATCGGAATCGTACTGCCACATGCCAAACTCATACGGATACTCCGGCTCGTCACTGTCCTGTGCAAACCAGACATCGTAATCCTGCAGGTTCTCCATGTCCACCATCGTCAGAAGCCACTCTTTGTCGCCGTAGATCATCGGCTTATAACCCGCATCTTCCACCCTGTCCATAAATGCTTTTGCAACCTGTGTCCGGTCTGCCATGTCAAGCGCCTCGATCCGCGCCATGTCGTCATCGACAGTCTCCATGACAAACGCAACCGGATACTTTACACTGCTGCCAGATATGGCATCAAGCAGTTCATCTGCCTCCTCTCTTGCCTCAGCTTTGCTGACTGCCTGTGAGCAGAAATAGACGCCGATGTCGAGTCCCGCTTTCTTTGCCGCTTTGAGATTATCCTGGAAGTTCTCATCCGAAACGATATTTCCACTGCTGTAACCCCTGGCGCCAACCTTGAGCATGACAAAATCACAGCCTGCGCTCTTCAATTTGCCAAAATCTACATCCCCCTGATTTGCCGAGATGTCCACGCCGCATTTCGACACGAGTTTTCCATCCTCATAATAATTCATAAACGGCTTCTGATAAGTAAGTTTTGAGAGATCATATTTGTTCCGGGAGATATCCTCGTTGATATCGACCCATTCCTTGGTACCGTCCGCATGCTTTACCTGAATGCGCGTCTCTTCCTCTTCATCCTTCTCATCCTCTTCATCCTTCTTGTCCTCGTCCTTCTCCTGATCCTTTTTGGCTGTATCTTCCTTCTTATCCCCGTTGACATCTTCCCTGGCCGTCATGTCATAAACAGATGTCTTTCCATTGGACAGCTCATCTGCAGTCTGGGATTTTCCGGCACTGCCCGAAGTGTTCGACGAACCATCCACCACGGTCTCGCCCGTGGTCTGGTTTGTCACTGTGCCATTGTTCTTGTTTGATGATGTATTGTTTTTTTCACGTCCGGTGTCAGGAAGTGTCCAGATATCCAGATCATTTGACGTTAACTTGCTATCCTCGATCACATTCCCTGACGCGTTTGCATCCGACTTTTTGCCCGCCTCCGCCGCCTTGGCCTCCTTCTGTGCCAGCGCCGCAGCATATCCGCTTCCGTCCGACTTGGAACGCGACTGATTCGCCCAAAAAACCAGCGCCGTCACGCCAAGAATCACTGCTGACATGATCAATGCCATATACACATACGTGATCCTGGAACCCGATCCATGTTCCTCCTCATAATAATCGTCGTGCAGTTTCATATCAAAATCCTCCGTTTCTATAGATACAGATACATTCCCGATTTACAGACTTCTACATACAATCTCTTTAACAGATCATTCTTTGCACACGGATCCGTTAAGGATCTGCAGGAATACTGAAAGCCTTCTAATTTACATAACAAATTTACAAGGTACATTATATAGCATATTGCCGACAATTTCAATTATTTTCTGAATTAAATGCAAATTTTATAAAAATGCGTCAATTTCCAGATGGAAAAACAGTTGATCGTGTAGTAAAATGAAACAAAGAGATATTCTTGCATTTTATTAAGGAAGGAAAAGATCATGACTACCGAAAATAAAACACGCAGGATCAGCCAATATATTTTGATCCTATCCGCCATCTTCATGACAGGCTGTTCATCCCCGCGCTCCGTCTCCCCTGTCTCCCGGACAGGCTTTGCCTTTGACACCGTCGTTACCATCACGGTCTATGACATGGCCCAAACCGGTCTCGCCGACCATTGCATAGATCTCTGCGAACAGTACGAATCACTTTTCAGCGCCACGATGGAAGGCTCTGAAGTCTGGAATATCAATCACGCAGACGGTATGAAGACTGCCGTCTCCTACGACACGGCAGCCTTGATCCAATCCGCGCTGTATTACTGCGACCAGAGCCAGGGTGTGCTCGACCTTACGCTGCGCCCGGTCGCTGAAGAATGGGACATCTCCGGACAAATGAAGCAGGCGGAGGCACCTGGGGATCATGAATACTATATTCCTTCCGCACAGACGCTGGCAGAACGGTTATCGCATGTCGATTACAGGAAAGTCCTCATCACCGATGCGGACGGGAATAAGATCGGCTGCCAGGATACCCTTTCCAGAGAGGAAAACTATTTTGTCACCCTGTCAGACACACACAGCGCCATCGACCTGGGTTTTATCGCCAAGGGCTATATCGCAGACTGTCTGAAAGCATATCTGCTGTCAGAGGGCGTGGAGAGCGGCATCATCAGTCTCGGCGGCAACATTCTGCTCATCGGCGCCAGGCCTGACGGCTCGCCGTTTACTGTCGGTATCCAGAAACCGTTTGGCGCAGTGAATGAGGTTCTCACAACGGTCCAGGAAAGCGATATTTCTGTCGTTTCTTCCGGTTGTTATGAGCGCTATTTTGCGACGGGTGAAACTGAGGCAGACAGAATGATCTATCATCATATCTTTGATACGGCGACTGGCTGTCCTGTCCAGAATGACCTGCTCGGCGTCACGATCCTGTCGGACTCCTCCATGGAGGGTGACGCACTCAGCACCTACTGTTATCTGCTCGGACTGGAAAAAGGGCTGGCGTATATCCGCAGTCTTGACAATGTCGATGCACTGTTTGTGACGAAGGATTATGCTGTCGTCCCTTCATATTGATCGGAAACTTCCTCTGTGCAGTGTTATTTGTCAGCAATTCCCAACGCTACACCTCCCAGAACATGAACAGATTCCAATACAGCACATTCACCACTGCCACCAGCAGGAAAAATGCGGTAATATGATCGAATACCCGCTGGCGCATCTTCAGCAGGGACCTGTCGCCCTTATTGTTGCGGATCAGTCCATATACGCACAGCACACCCATGACAATGGCAAGGATCCCGACCGCCATAAATATCCATACATATGTATCCCCCAGCGCATACGTGGAAACATTGTACAGGAGCAGAAACAGGAGCAGCAGGGCTGTCAGCTGCAGGACTGCTGCTCCTGCACTCCAAAGCCCTGATTTCTTTTTCCCGTGGATGTTTTCCGCAGATACGCCGCGTTTTCTGCAGATACGCACCAGACACAGGATCCCACGCACCAGCAGAGAGACCGCTGAAAAGACAAACGCCGCGATCCACAGAAAGGCCAGCCCAGCCTCCACGAGAAACATTGCCAGGGAAGTCCGGATCTGGTCCTCATAATCATATACGATCCTGCTCCGCTCCCCGCTGTCATCATAGATCCACAGCTGATCCTCATCCCCGTCCACATTGCCATACGACAAACTCATTATTTTGAACGGACCTCTGCGCACTGTGCGCGCCGTCCGAAATCCTCCAGGGGGGATCTCATCGTCATCGGTATAAACGGACCGCTCGTATTTGCCGAATACCAGTTCCATCATATCCCTGTTGTACACCTTCTCACCAGACTGGTTCGTCATGACTGCCGCCCCGATCTGATCCTCCCTGTCCAGCAGCAGATAGGATGAGCAGCCCACCGTATTTCCTCCGTGTCCAACAGTCTGCACCCCAAACGGCACCATCCAGAAGCCATGGCAGTTCAGGGGAATGTCTGTCTCCCCAAAATACGCGCTCGGCGAGAACATTTCCTCCCACGTCTCCGCGCGCTCCAATAACGCAGTATCCTCCCGCAGCAATGCAGCTGCAAACCGCCCAAGATCATCCAGTGTCGATGTGCACATCCCCGCCGGATACAATGTGATATAGTAAAAACAGTCCGGTATCAGGTCACCCTCTGTCGTATAGCACTGCAGATCCTTCCTTTTCTGACGCACCCACTCATTGTCCGACAGATCCATGAAAACGGCGCTGTGCTCCATCTGCAGCGGTTCAAAGATATTCTCATGTACATATTCACTAAAGGATCTGCCGCTGATCTGCTCCACGACAAAGCCTGCGAGCGCCACTCCCCAGTTGGAGTAGGCTGTGACTGTTCCCGGCTCGTAGATCTGCGCCGGCTCATGCTTGCGCAGCGCTTCCTCCAGACTGCCTGTATAGTCCGCATCCCTCACCATCACATCGACATATCTCTCCTGAAATCCCGCATTGTGGTTCATCAGGTTCAGCATCGTGACCGGCTCATCATAAGAAAGATTCGTCAGAAATCCTTCTGGAAGATAGCGTCTGATATCGCATTCCAGATCCAGCTTCCCCTGTTCATACAGCTGCATCACGCTCACCCAGACTAACAGTTTTGACATGGAACCCCACTCAAAAACCGAATCTGGCGCGGCAGCGATCTGACGTTCCACGTCGATATAGCCATAATACTTTTTCAACAGTTCATCTGTTCCATCAAAAACAGTAACTGCCATTCCGGCCGTTGTATCCCGGTGCCCTTCAACATACGCATCGATCTCTTCCTCCAGCTGTCCTTTTGACACGCCGGACGGCAATATCTCCTCCGCCGCGCGCACCTCCGACGGCTGCGAATACACCAATGTGAATACCGGCATGAACAACAGCACCGTGATCGCGCAGCAGCAACATTTTCCTGTCAGGTTCTCTTTTATTCTTCTTACAATGCTATTCTTGATTATCATGCGTTTTTTTCTCCTTTATCACCCCGTTCAGGATCATAATGCCTCCGACACAGACGGACACTACAATGATGACAAACAGCAGGTTCGCATTCAGCACGGCGATATCCCCCATCTGAAACCCCCTGCCCAGATCCAGCCCTGCCAGTCCGTTTCCATCATCAGCGCCCACCGGCGCCAGAAAGAAATTCATCACATCGTTGGCCACACCGATCCAGATCCCGCTGACCATAACGAGTATCCCCGCCTTGATCTGGCCGTTTCCTTTTCCATAATCGATGACAAATACATAGATCCACACAAGTGCAACGATATAAGTCGAGATCGTCATCGCCATATACCAGTATACTGCATCCCCCTGTATATACATTCCGCACGCGGCCAGCAGCAGATACAGCCATACAGTATCCCACAGTACGACCAGCGCCGCCCTATGCCTTTCCAGCTTTGTCCCCCTGACGAGCGGCGCGGCTGCAAACGGCCCAAACACTACAGAAATACCGAAAACGCTCCCGCTTGACGCCACATAGAACCAGCTCCCGTGTGTATAAATGCAGCAGGTCAGCAATAACAGTATCAGAGCCGCCGTCGCTGTCACGATAACCCACATCAGCCGCCTCGTCTCCGCAATGAACGGGACGACGATAAAGGACGCAACGAGCAGCATCGCCGCCAGCACGATAAAGAACCAGTCCAGCGCATGACCGACCACGATATTACAGATCAGACATACGATAACCGGTATCATCAGAATCCCTGCCATCGCCATTCCGATCGTCGTCGTCTTTTTGTCCATGTTCTTCTGATACTTCTGAACCACACTGTCTTTCTCCCTGAGCAGCTTCTCCTCCACAGTCCTGTCGCCCATCTGTTCCGCCATCTTCCGGCACACCGCACACTCGCTGATATGTTCCTCAATGATCTCCCTGCTCCTGCCGCTGCAGATACTATCCTGATACAGTGGCAGCAGGTCCTGTATGATGTCACAATCATATTTCATAAAAACCCTCCCTTTTCTCCTTCTCTTCAAGCTTTTCCTGCAGCTTCAGCTTTCCCCGGTGATATGTTACCCTCGCCCAGTTTTCAGTCTTTCCAAACACCATACCGATATCCCTGAACGACAGTTCTCCAAACACACGCAGGGAAAAGACTTCCCTGTAAGGCTCCTCCAGCTGATGCAGCGCGATATGTATCTGCAGGTTTTCCATCTTTGAGATCACCGAATGTTCGATATCGGCTCCCCCGGAAACACCCGCTGCATCCGCCTCCTCGTTGTAGACCGCCTCCTTCTGCCTTTTCCGCAGTTCGTCTGTGCACAGATTCTTTGCGATCGCACAGAGCCATGTGAGCTCACTGGAGCTCCCTCGAAATTCACTTCTCATGGCGCGGTAGAAAACCTCCTGCGTCAGCTCTTCTGACAGGCTTTTGTCCTTCATCAGTGTCATGATATACGAATAAACGTCCATATAGTATGTCTGGTACAATTTCTCTATACAGGTACTGCGTCCAGCCTCCACAACCTGATCACCTCCCTCTGATCTTTTTTATCTCAAAGCTCTTCACGCCGATTAGACGTGAAATATATGATTTCGTTACAAAATTTCCAAAAAAATTTTTCTTTTTTTATTTTTGCTCTTGCCTACTCCGCCAAAATATGATATCATATTTTTTGTCGTTACGACATATAGTATCAGAATTGCCGGTGTGGCGGAATGGCAGACGCAGCAGACTCAAAATCTGCCGGGGGCAACCTCGTGCCGGTTCAAGTCCGGCCACCGGCATAAAAAAATAAGGGAAGGTTTTCCCTTATTTTTTTATAAACATTTCTCTACTTACTTTTCTTTGCTTTTTTGGATTTGTTGATATCATATTTCATCTCATACGCTTCAAAAAGCTCCCGGTACATTCTGTTGTTCATCTCACGGATACTTTTCTGGTACTCATGTGTATCAAAGTCCTCCGCCTCCGACTCCAGCAACGCGACCGCGACATTGGAACAGTGCGCGCCGATCCGCTCAAAATCTGTCAGAATATTGTTGAACGCAAAACCCTGCTTCAACTCACACTTCCCGTTGCGAAGACGTATGATATGCCTTGACTTCAGTTCATTGCAGAGCACGTTGATAAGCTCCCGCAGCGGCTCCACTCTGATCGCCAGATCAACATCGTCAAACGCAAAGGAATCCACTGTGACCTCGAGTATCTCCCTGACCGCGCCGCCAAGGACAGACAGCTCATAAGTTGCCTCATCCGAGAAGGCGATCTTTTTCTCATAGAGCTCGTTTGCCGACTTTGACAAGTTGACCGCGTGATCGCCAAGCCGCTCGAAATCGCTGATCGTATGTAAAAATATGGATACCTGTTTCGACTGATTCTCCGTCATGTCCCGCCCTGTCAGCTGCATGAGATAAGTTCCCAGCTTGTCCTCATACTTGTCGATCAGGTTTTCCTTCTCCTGTACTTTGTTGTAGCGATCCTCCGAATAGTTGTCGATGAGCCCCATGGCACGCACGATATTTTTCCTTGCCTTCTTTGCCATACCATTCATGGCAGTGTGGCTCTGACCGATCGCAAGCGCCGGATATTTGAGGAAACGCTCTTCCAGCAAGTCAAAATCCGCCTGCTCCTCCCTGTCCTCCTCGGTATCCTTCACCAGCGTAAACACAAGCTTCTCGATCCACTTGATAAACGGAAACAGGATCATGACTGTCGCCAGACGAAAGACTGTATTCAAAATCGCAATCGCGATCGGACTCATCGTCCTGTCCATAAAGTCAAAATGGACGATCGCGTGGAGGGAATAGAATACCACCGCCCAGAACACCATGCCGAACAAATCGTTCATTAAATAGATGAGCGCCGTTCTCTTGCCATTCTTGTTCGTTCCGATCGAGGACAGCAGAACCGGGCATGCCGCACCTACACCGATGCCAAGCGTGATCGGAAATGCTGATGCAAATGTGATCGCCCCCGTCACAGAAAGTGCCTGCAGGATACCGATCGAAGCCGACGCACTCTGCAGAACCGCTGTGAATGCGATACCGACCAGGATACCCATAAACGGATTGGAAAACATGGTGAGCGTATTGACAAAATGCGGATTTTCTTTCAGCGGCGACACCGCGCCGCTCATGCTCTGCATGCCGAACATCAATATCGAAAATCCCAGCATAATGTCTCCGACATTTTTGTAAGTGCTTTTCTTGGAGATCATTTTGAACAGGATACCAATAATGGAAACTACCGCCGAGATCGTCGTCGTGGACAAAAGCTGCGCGATCCCGTTGGAGCCTTCTATGTAGGACAGACAGAGTATCCACCCAGTGATACTGGTACCGATATTCGCCCCCATGATGATACCGATCGCCTGCGCCACCTTCATCATGCCCGAGTTGACGAAACCGACGACCATGACCGTCGTCGCCGACGAAGACTGTATGATCGCAGTGACCGCTGTTCCCAGGAGCACACCCTTGATCGGTGTGTTCGTCAGCTTATACAATATCAGCTCCAGTTTTTCACCTGCCGCCTTTTTCAGCCCGTCTCCCATCAGGGACATGCCAAACAGGAAAAGAGCTACTCCGCTAAGTAACGATAAAATAGATGTTATACCCATGTCAATGTTTTTCCTTCGCAGTAAATAAATACTGCATTCCTTTTCTGTACGTTTTATCACCAGTGTCCATTGTACTTCATTCTCATGTACTTCTTCCTTATGTATCTGGCTTCATTTTAACCAACATCTTTATCATAGCAGATTCTGTAAAAAGTGTAAAGCACTGATTCAAATCCCTGACTGCCCGTCGAGATAGTTGACAAACTGCTGTGCGGTGCGCCCTGAAATCCCGCCATGGCTCAGCTCCCACTTGTTCGCCTCGGCTCTGAGCTCCTCGTCCGGCATATGGATACCCTGCCTGTGTGCAAGCTCCAGCACTATATTGAAATACTCCTTCTGCGACGGTTTTGAGAAATTGATCGTGACGCCAAAACGGTTCACCAGAGAGAGCTTCTCCTCCATCGTGTCCGAGCGGTGCATGCCGTTATCAACCTCCACGTCGCTTCTGTCATTCCAGGTTTCCTTGATGAGATGCCTGCGGTTGGACGTGGCATAGATCAATATATTATCAGGCTTCGTCTCCACGCCGCCCTCGATCACCGCCTTGAGGAACTTGTACTCGATCTCGAACTCCTCAAACGACAGGTCGTCCATGTAGATCACAAACTTATAATTCCGATTCTTGATCCGGGCGATCACATTGGACAAATCCTTGAACTGATGTTTGTAGATCTCGATCATGCGAAGTCCCTGCGGATAGAAAGCGTTCACGATCGCCTTGATACTGGTTGATTTTCCGGTCCCGCTGTCTCCGAACAGGAGTACATTGTTGGCCTTTCTGCCCTCCACGAAAGCCCTTGTGTTATCGACAAGCTTCTTTTTCTGCAGTTCATACCCCACAAGGTCGTCGAGCATCACCTTGTCCATATTGTTAATAGGTAGGAACTCAATCGCTCCGTCCGCCCTGTCCTTGATCCTAAACGCCTTGTTCAAGCCGAACATCCCCACACCGAAATCCCTGTAAAATGCTGTCACGCACTCAAAAAACGCATTTTCATCCGCCGCTTTCTCCAGCTGCGCACTCAGGGCGATGATCTTTTCACTGACATTCTTGTTGTACATCAGTTCTTTTTTACCGATCGCCTTATAATCCGAAAGCTGCGAAAAACAGTCTATGCCGAGTTCCCGCTCGATCCCGGAAAAATCAAAATCAAACAGGTTTTTGAAAACCCTGAAATCATTTTTTGCAAAATGATTGACACTCCCATCATTGGCGCCCACCTTCTCGCAGGTGATACTGAACGGATTCTCGTTCGTCACCATATAAAAAGTGAGGTAGTTGTGCCACAGATTATGGTTAAATCCATAATCCGTGGCGACGATCAAAAGCCTCTTTATCTGTGTGTAGATATCCTTGATCAGAGCTGGTTTTGAGCTTGTCTTCTCATCAAACCGGCGGAATATCTCCCCGAACTGATACAGGATACACTCCCTGTCCAGATCACCGTACATGATCAGTTTTGCGATCTCGCGATACATTTGTTTTTCCTCCCCTGCTATTTTCCTAATCTTCCGGAATCTGTCCTATGCACCGATCCTTCGTGCCGAAACAGATCCGCCGCATCCTCCAGTGACACACCGTTCTCCCATGTTCCGCAATACCGCAAGTACTCCGACTCTGTGTTCAGAAAATCCGCGGCATTCTGCGGCAGCACGATCGGATCTATCCGCTTTTCCTGATAATCACAGACATAGATCACTTTCCTGCAGTTCAGGAATACCCAGTCAAAACGCTGTGCACAGTCTTTCTGCTTTTCACCCATCGATCCATACAGGCGCTCCACGTCGATGTCATTCTCATCCATCGGATGCAGAAAGAGGTAAAGTCCGTTGTGCCGTCTCTGCTGATAACTTGTGTTCAGCTTTTCAAGTTTCCTGCCAAACCGGTACTCTGCCTTGTACAGATAATCCTGATGCTCGAGATCATCAGGCAGGACAGCCCAAAACCTGCCATTATAAAAATTCAGCCGTTCCCCGTACCGCTCCAGCGCTGCAGGCGGCAGATCCTCCTTCAGGCAGCCCAGATACTGCTCGATAAAATTCTTGGTCTGGCCGTCATCTGGCAGCAGCGCCTGGCTCACTTCCAGCCCCATATCCATCATCTCGTTGATCCAGTCCGGCGACTCGCTCTTGACAAAGGACGGCCTGTATTCCCGCCAGAGATATTTCAAGGAAACCACCGCGTAGATTTCATTTAGCAGCTTCTCATATACCATAATGTCTCTTACTTCCTCCCCTCTACCAGTTCCCTGACCACTTCTCCTGCGATGATCAGTCCTGCCACAGACGGCACAAAGGCATTGCTCCCCGGTATGCGTTCCTTGCTGACAACCGGAACCTCCTCCGAATAGACCACTTTCAATGCAGGAATCCCCCGTTTTTTCAGCTCGCGGCGCATCACCCTTGCCAGCGGGCAGACACTTGTCTGGTAAATGTCCGCCACCTTGAAAGCCGCAGGATCCATCTTGTTTCCTGCTCCCATGGAGCTGATCATCGGCGTGTGTGCCGCATGCGCCTGCATGACAAGCTGGATCTTGCCGGTCACGGTATCGATCGCGTCCACCACATAATCATATTCTTCGAAGTGAAATCCTGCTGCCGTCTCCGGCATAAAAAAAGTCTTGTATGTATTGACGGCCGCCTCCGGATTGATGTCCAGAATACGTTTCTTTGCCGCATCCACCTTGTACTCGCCGATCGTGCTGTGCGTCGCGATGATCTGACGGTTCAGGTTCGTGAGGCATACCTTGTCGTTATCGATCAGATCCAGCGTTCCGACACCGCTCCGCGCCAGCGCTTCCACAACATAGCCTCCCACGCCGCCGATCCCAAATACCGCAACACGGGAACGCTTCAATCTCTCAATCCCGTCAGCCCCCACCAGAAGCTCCGTCCTCGAAAACTGATCTGTCATACCTGCCCTCCAATCGTCCGGTGCATGCTTCCCATCTGATACCCCTGCAGGTCAAAGGTCACATAGCTGAAACCATATTCAACAAACTTCTCCGTGATCTCAATCCTGATATCCTCCTGCAGGATCCTGCTGAAATCTGCCACAGGCACCTCGATCCTCGCAAGCGTGCCGTGGATCCGCACGCGCAGCTGCCCAAATCCCTTGTCCATCAGAAGCTGCTCTGCCCTTTCGACCATACAGAGCTTTTTCTCCGTGATCGCCTCACCGTGCGCAAAGCGTGATGCCAGGCAGGCATAGGACGGCTTATCCCATGTAGACAGGCCATACTTCTGGGACAATTCCCTGATCTCCTGCTTGTACAGCTTCGCCTCGCGGAGCGGACTCCTGACGCCCAGTTCCTCAACCGCCCGCAGACCGGGGCGGTAGTCCCCCAGGTCGTCCATGTTCGATCCCTCGATCACATACTGAAATCCGTGTTCCTGCGCAAGCTTTTTTATTCCTTTCAGGAGCTCCTTCTTGCACAGATAACACCGGTCAGGCGGATTGTCAGAAAAACCCTCGATCGCAAGCATGTCCGCCTCGCAAATGTACTGCGCGATGCCCTCTTTCCTGCAGAACTCCTCCGCCTCCGCCGTCTCCGATGACGGAAAGACACAGGATCTGGCAGTGATTGCAGCCGCATTCTCCCCAAGCACTTCATGCGCCACTTTCAGCAGAAATGTAGAATCCACCCCGCTTGAAAAGGCCACTGCCACGCTGCCAAGTTCTCGCAGATATGCCTTTAGCCGCTCCAGTTTATCTGTTTCCGGCGGCATCTCCTGCCGTATCCCGTTGGATCGCGATATCGGATAATCATCCAGAAAGTGATGCCGCACACCATGCTGTTTATATGCGATCACCGTATTCAGATTTACATTTTCGACACTCCTGAATATATTGTTTTCCACAAACGGGTTGATCCGGCGCAGCTGCCGGATCAGTTCCTTGATCTCCCGCCGCTTTGACGTGTTCTCCAGATCACCGCGAAAAGCGCTGTTCTCCGTGAACTTGCACGCACACTGCAGAAAGTGCAGATCGTTGTAGTCCCGCCACGCCTTGATATGCTCCTCCCGGATCAGATACATCGGACGGATCAGCTCCATTCCCTCGAAGTTCGTACTGTGAAGCTTCGGCATCATCGTCTGTACCTGCGCCCCGTACAGCATTCCCATCAGGATCGTCTCGATCACGTCATCGAAATGATGTCCGAGAGCGATCTTGTTGCAGCCCAGTTCCTTTGCCTTGCTGTACAGATATCCGCGCCGCATCCTGGCACACAGATAACAGGGGGAATGATCTATATGATAGACCGACTCAAAGATATCGGACTCAAAAATCGTCAGCGGTATGTTCAGCCGCTCCGCATTGTGCTCGATCAGCTGTCTGTTCTCCGTTCTGTATCCGGGATCCATGACCAGGAACTTCACCCCAAAATCAAACTTGTCGTGCCGCTTCAGTTCCTGAAAAAGCTTTGCCATCAGCATGGAATCCTTACCGCCGGAGATGCAGACCGCGATCTGGTCCCCCTCCTGCACAAGGTCATACTCCCGGATCGCTTTTGTGAACCTGCACCACAGATTTTTCCGGTACCGCTTCCGCAGATCCTGCTCGACCTCCAGATAATCCCTGTCATTTTCTGACACACGTGTCATATCGCTGCCTCCCTGTCCCTCATATGATGTTCTTAGTATATCGCCTTTTCCCGGCGTATGCAAACGTTTTCTGGCGTGCGTTTGAAAAATGCTTTCCGTCTATGACCATAGCGCCCCAGTTGAAAATTTTACTTGATTATCTGATCTGTTTGTGATATAGTTACATTCACCTATATCAAAATTACGTCGTCCGAAAATCTGTTGTAAGGAAGGCTCTGATGAAAAAGATCGTACATAGCAGACTGCTCTGCATCCTGATAATGGTATCAATGCTTGTACTGGGGATTTACTGCGAAAATATCCGCACAGATTCCTCTTTTTCGGGTTCCGACGGAAAGATCGGCACAGTCTCCCTGCAGGCTGCAGACAATCTTGCCGACATACACATTTACCGCGGAAAAAGTCCACTGCGTCTGATCGAGGAGGTTGTTCTCTCCCGGCAGTCGGGGCGTGCCTTTGCTGTCACAAGGATCAGCCAGTGCCTGATCGCTGCACTGTTCATGGCCGACGCGTATCTGTTATTCTTATCTATCCAAAATTCTGCCCTGTGCATTGCCGGGTACGGCAATCAGTACAACCGCAGGACTTTGGATTACATTCACCACAATGATGGCAAAAAATCCCATAATCTGTTCCTATCATGATATCTTTTGACCAGAAACGCTCAGCGTCTTTTTTGCGTGCCTCTTTTTGGCCAAAGACTGCTTTTAGCATTTTTATCTAAACCGCAATAGGCGGTATGGAGGTTTTTATCATGCAGAATATCATATTTGGCATCATGGTCCTCATCGCTGTCGGTGCGGGCGTCGTCACCTGCATTTACGAGGCCGGCGGCTCCTCGCACCACAGCAGCAGTGAACATACAGATGCAGAACAGACCATTGAGAAGAACAATTAACTGATTATGGAGGTTTTTATAATGAACATATTCATGTGGATCTTAATATTTATCGGCGGCGCTACAGGGGCGTTCTCAACACTTTACATTGTCGTATCACTTTTTGCAGTGATCTTCTACAAAATTTTCCGCACGGTCAAATATCACGTGTCACTATTTGATTAAATTTGATCAATACTGAAATCGAGGCTTGCATATTCCGCCGGAAAAAGTTAGTATTATAGTATAAACAGAAACCAGAGCGCGGTTGAGCCGCGCTCTGGCAAAAAAGGGGTTGATTGGATCTATGACTGCGATCTTGCTGCTTGTGGCTGCCGTGATACTGCTCTGCGTGATAGCGGAAAAATTTTCCGGAAAATTTGGCATGCCTGCACTGATTTTATTTATGTTCATCGGTATGCTGTTCGGAAGTGACGGCTTCTTCAAAATACCCTTCAATGACTACAAGCTTGCAGAAAATATCTGTTCGATCGCACTGTTGTTCATCATGTTTTACGGCGGTTTCAACCTAAAGTGGGAACTGGCAAAAGATGTAGCTGTGCGATCTGTACTCCTCTCGACGCTCGGCGTGGCTTTCACCGCGTTTGTCACCGCCCTGTTCGTCAGGCTGGTCTTAGGATACACGTGGCCGGAAAGCTTTCTCGTCGGCGCAGTGCTCGGCTCGACAGATGCCGCAAGTGTGTTCGCCATTCTGCGTCAGAAAAAGCTGAATTTAAAAGATGGAACTGCTTCCCTTCTGGAGTTAGAGAGCGGAAGTAATGATCCGATGGCATATATGCTCACCTTCATCGCGCTGGGGATCATTTTTTCCGGCGAATCCGAGCATATCGTCCTGCGGATCTTCCTGCAGCTGGTGGTCGGCTCCCTGACCGGTGTCGCGCTCTCCATGCTGACGATACGGCTCATGACCAGGACTGATCTGGTCTCCGACGGACTGGATACGATCTTCATGATCGCGATGGTTCTCATCTGTTACGGATTGTCACAGATCCTGGGCGGAAATGCTTATCTGAGCGTATATATCATGGGAGTCATCATCGGTAACAGCCCGATCAAGAACAAGGCAACGCTGATCCCGTTTTTTGACGGTGTCACTTCCCTCGCACAGATTTTGATTTTTTTCCTGCTGGGGCTTTTGACCATCCCTCATGAAATGTCAGAGGGAATCTTTACGGCGGTCGTGATCACAGTCATCCTCACGCTGATCGCAAGACCCGTCGCAGTCTTTGTGTTGCTAAAGCCATTCCACTGTTCTAACAGGCAGTGTCTTCTGGTATCATGGGCCGGACTCCGGGGAGCGTCCTCCTCCGTGTTTGCCATTATGGCAGTAGCCGGCGGTGTTGTCATGCCCCACAATCTGTTTCATATCGTATTTATGGTATCGCTGTTCTCTGCTGCGATACAGGGCACGCTGCTTCCGAGAGTGGCCGAGAAGCTGGATATGATCGACGCGGAAGCCGATGTGCGAAAGACCTTCAACGATTACCAGGAAGATTCCTCCATCACGCTGATCCGCATGTACATACCCAAAGGACATAACTGGGAAAACAAACTGATCAAAGAAGTGAATTTTCCAACGGGTTCCCTTGCGCTCATGATCAAACGCAACCATGAGACCATCATCACCAAAGGAAACACCCTGATCTTAGCCGGAGACAGCATCATCTTAAGCGCCCCTGCATACAACCCGAGCGGCAATGAACTGCTTGACGAGATCTTTATTGACCGGTATCACCCATGGTGCAACCGCACGATCGCAGATCTGAAACTGGCTTCGGATGAATTGATCGCAATGATCATGCGCGGGGAAGAATCCCTGATCCCTGATGGAAAGACAAGAATACTGGAAGGCGACAAAGTGGTGACCTACCGTGAGTAGGCACCACTTTTTCCTTTTTCATTCAACACTTAAAAGCTCATTGGCAAGCGCTTCGAGCTGAAGCGTATTTTCTGGCTTTAAAGCCGATCTGATCGTGACGACAGTCTCCGCAAATGTGAGCGCCTTCGCCCCTTCCAGTATCGCTTTCATGCTCTTTGCCGCCGTCGGAGCCCATGATCCATTCTCTATGATCCCGACCGTGCGCTTCTGATAGTTCTTCGCTTTCAGCCTGTTCAAGAAATCCTCCATAGGCGGAAATACGCCGGCATCATACGACGATGCCGCAAGTACCAGATGACTATAGCGAAATGCATCTTCCACTGCTTCGTGAATGTCATCCCTTGTCAGATCGGCAATGACGACTTTCCCTGCCCCCTTCTGTTCCAGCATTTCCCTGATCTTCTCTGCCGCTTTCATCGTATGTCCATAAATTGATGCACAGGCGATCAGTACGCCTTTGTCCTCCGGATCATAGCTGCTCCACACCTGGTATTTATTGATATAATACTCAAGGTTTTCGGACAATACCGGTCCATGCAGCGGACAGATCACATCGATCTCCAACGCAGCAGCCTTTTTCAGCAATGCCTGCACCTGCATACCATACTTTCCACAAATATTGAAGTAATATCTTCTTGCCTCGCATGTCCAGTCCTCGTCCGCATCCCGCGTCCCGAACTTTCCAAAACCATCAGCGCTAAACAGGACTTTTTCTGACTGTTCATAAGTAACCATCACTTCCGGCCAGTGGACCATCGGCGCCATGAAAAACTGCAGCGTGTGTTTTCCGATAGAAAGCGTGTCCCCCTCCTTCACTGTGACCGCTTTGTCATCAGGACTGATATCAAAAAACTGCCCGAACATCTGCAATGTCTTTGCGTTTCCTACGAGCTTCATATCCGGGAAGCGCTCAACCAGCTGCATGATACTGCCGCCATGATCCGGCTCCATATGCTGTATGACCAGATAGTCCACTTTTCTCGTGCCCAATGCCTCCTCCAGATTTTTCATCCACTCCGCTGTGGCGCGGCGGTCAACCGTGTCCATCACGACAACCTGCTCGTCCAATATGACATAAGAATTGTATGCCATCCCCTTTTCCAATTCATATTGTCCTTCAAAAAGCGTGATCTCCCTGTCATTGACGCCAATATTTACAATATCTTCTGTAACCTTTTCCACTGTGATCTCTTCCTCCTCTAAATATTTTTACTTCTCTGTCCCCGTGGGCAAGTAATATTTTACCATAAAATGCACCATATACCAAATGATTTTCTGATTTTAAACAAAAAAACTCCTATTCAGTATTTGCACTCTCACAAATGCATACTGAATATAGGAGTTTTTGTCTGTCAGCGCTACACTATTTGTCGAATTCCGGATTGAACGCGTAGAAGTTGCGCGAGTCAAGGTTCTCCTGCGCGATGCGGAGGGCTTCGCCAAACCGCTGGAAATGCACGATCTCGCGTGCCCGCAGGAATCGGATCGGATCACAGACATCCGGATCCTTGACTAAGCGAAGAATATTGTCGTACGTTGTCCGGGCTTTCTGCTCTGCTACACATTGATATATGCAACCAACGCCTAAAATTTCCAGTGAATCACAATCGGCGGCAGATCATTCCGATGTACTTTCTTCTCACAACGTCCTATCTCAATATAGTCGATCAGGGAATCCATAATATCCCGATCCAGTTTGGATACATTTTTATATTTTTTTAAGATTTCCTCTTTTGAACGAATAATTTTACCTTCCGCCTCCAATGTTTCCAGATCTGATGTCCTGTCCGCCTGTAATTTTCTGTATCGTTCTATTTCCTCTGAGAAATCCTTGCGAAATTCTATATATTCATTATCCGAAACTAATCCGTTTGCCTTATCAACATACAGGTTCTGGATAGCTTTCCTTAAACTCTCTATTTTTGACTCCATATTGGAAATCTCTTTTTTCAGCTGCTGCTTTCGGGTATCAAGATTCCGGGTTATCGAAAGCTTTGATTCTGCGGAAGTTTCATCAAAATATTCTGATATTATACGATTCAGTTCATCAAGAACTGCTTTCTCAAGGAACCTCTGTGCAATAAATGCACCTTTGCAGAATTGTTTACCCAGATTCCTCGTAGGACATTTCAGATACCGCAGTCCCCTATTATTGCTGCTCGCAAGTGTGTATCCACAGTACATACATTTCGTTTTTACTGCAAATATTCCAATTTCTCCAGTGTAACACGGTTTTGCCTTCTCTGCGCGGCGTTGCTGCACACGATTCCACAGATCCATGTCAATAATTGGCTCATGAGTTCCTTCCACCTTGATCCACTTTTCTTTCGGAACTGGTTTGCTATGCCTGGACTTGTATGTAGGATTCGCATATTTTCCCTGTACCATGTTACCAATATACATTTCATTTTCCAGTATGGCAGATACTCCGTAATATTTCCAAAGAATACCACATGTCTTATCGGCTCCATTGTATCGCAGCCCCTTCCTGCGCTTATATTCTGTCGGATTAGGTATTCCCCTATCGTTCAGAATCCTTGCAATATTCGTTCTGCCAACGCCAGAAGCATAAAGTTCAAACACTTCCTTCACAACTGCAGCCGCCTCCGGATCAATGATTAGATGACCTTTCTGATCCGGATCTTTCTGGTATCCATACGGGGCAAATGCACCGATGTGAATACCTTTTTTCCGATGGTCTGTAAGAACTGTCTTTATGTTATCAGACAAGTCCTCTAAATACCATTCATTGACAAGGCCATTGATCTGCCTGGACTTTTTATTTCCATGGTTCGCCGTATCGGCATTGTCTGCCAGCCCTACAAAACGTATCCCCCACTCTGCAAAGTCACCATGGATAATCTTTTCCACAAGTTCCAGTTCCCGCGTAAAACGGGACTGTGACTTGCAAAGTACGATGTTAAACTTGTGATCCCTCGCATCTGCCAGGAGCTGGTTAAATGCTGGTCTGTTGCGATCGCTTCCCTTGTAGTCGTCATCGGAGTAAATATTATAAATATCCCACCCGTGATCTGTTGCATACGTGATCAACAGACTTTTCTGGTTCTGTATGCTGCGGCTCTCATCATCTTCATTCAGCTTGTTTCTATCCTCTTCGGATAACCTGCTGTAAATTCCCACTATATCGTTCATATTACTAACCTCAGATAATACAAACCAATATCTCAGATTTATTATAAATCTAAAACATCAGCGTTGGCAATGTTAACCTGACTTTCTGCTTCTTTTTTGTTGATAATCTTTATCCAAAGGCTTGTGAAAGCTTCTGAAAGCTCTCCGCCATCATGTGTAAATATACTCTTACAACTACAATTTGTTTCAGAAACACTTTCAATTTCTATCATTTTTAAAATTACCTCCACTTCCTCCTTAATGTATATGATTCATGCAGTTTGTACCATACCAAACTACTGCCTTTCTAATCTGCTTAATACGACAGAGGCATTTTGCATTTCCTTTGTCACATTAAACAGATTAAATATTTATTATATTGTTGCCGACGGCTTTGGCAAGCTCCACGAAGTTTTCTCTCCGCTCCCTTCGGTTCAGGAGCCCGTGTTTTGCGGGTGTATCATTATTCTACTCGATATATCTCATTGCTAGGGTACCGTGCCAATAGGCACCCACATGCAGAACAGGGTGGTCCATCAAAATTATGTGATATATAAATTTCCCAAAAAGAACTGTCAATTTCTGATTTCCGCGAATCCCCCACTGCATAAAAAGCTACTTATATCGGACGTGTCGGACTTATTCTATATGAAATTGTCAAGGTGCAGATATATAATAACCAGGACAATGTGATTGCTCTGTATTATTCGTGTTAATAATCCTAAATTTCCTTAGATTATTGCAACTTTGTATAGATTCATATATAATGTTGTAGAAAATTGCAGAAAGGAAGCATGTATATGAAACAACATATTAAAAAAATTATCGAAATTCTTTTTGGCACAAAAGATAACATAACTTTTAAAATTAGTTTATCTTCCCTAACAACAAGTATTATATTTCTTATACTTTCGGTTCTGTACAAAGACAATTCTACAATATTAAATCTTTTAATATTTCTTTGCGAATTGTTTTTTGCAATCTGGATAGTAACTGCAAAAGGAGTTAATACTGCACAACATTTTGCTTACGAATTGTTGCGTTTAATCGTATTCTTTGTCTTTTTATGCGTTGTATTTAATTTTTTTGTAAATATTTCCAACTACACCGGTTTTGTACTTTATATACGTACATTAGCCGCTTGTTTTATTATTTTTCTATGTTCCTTTTATCTTGTTACCAAATTTAGCGATATTTTTGACTTTTTCAAAAAACATTTAAGTATTTAAAAAATAAATTATACAATACAACGGAACCTGCTACTTCCAAAGCAAAAGCCTTCATCGAAAACATCACTGCACTATTGGCTTCAATAATTGCTCTTTCTGTGGCAGTTCAAACAATAGCTAACACAATTATTAACTTATTTCATTCACTTAAATAATCCTTCATTAAGACACCGTCTCCGCAAGAAGACGGAAACTCCAAAATCAGAATCCGAAATAATTCAATTCTAATTATGAGTTTTTTTACTATCCTTTACAGCTTTCTCCAAAACAACAATCTGTGTCCATCCTAAACCTGTGGCAGTTGTTACACTTACACAACGCCACCCCTGACTACTTTTCTCGTTTAAATACTTTTCCAAATCCCCAGAAACTCTGTCTACCTTATAATCATATCTCATCGTTTTTCATCCCACTTTTCCTGTTCTGTTTATTTAAAATAAAAATTAATATCAAATCTACAATTATCATTATAAATAGTATTATCCATTTAATCGAGCCAATTCGTATATCCTTGAAAAAGGGAACTACAATATTTAAGATAAACCATGCAAATTCAAATGCCACATAAAACTCGGCAATCTTTTCTAACGCAGATCTTGCTTTCTGCTCTGTTACAGGTTCTTCAAGATTAGGATTATGCATTACTTCCTCGTTCAGCTTTTCATTATTTTCTTCTGATTTGGATTCTACGATCTTGCTGACTGTATCAACTGGCTGCTCCTCTTCATCTCTTTCCAAGATGACAATATGTGTCCAGCCTAAGCCTGTGGCAGTTGTTACGCTTGCACAGCGCCATCCCTGGCTGCCTTTCTCATTTAAATATTTTTCCAAATCATCTGATATTCTTTCTACTTTGTATTCACATTTCATTAGGCTGTCTCCTCTTTTCCTAACGTTAGCTGTTGGTGCTTCACAATCCGTTTGCCACATTCTGGACAATACTTTATCTTATAGTCGTCGATCAGTTCTGACGCAATGTTTTTTCTACATTCCGGACAACAGTATGTTCCCTGCCGGTCCACGATCCACCCGGGCCGCTGATGTGCTCTGTAATATGTAATCTCTTCCTGCAGATATTGCGTCTCCGCATCTATGATCTCCTCCACTGCCGGCGCTGTCTCTTCATGCAGGCGTTGCTTTATCTTTATGGCAAATATCTCAATATAGTAGATTGCCGTATCCAGCGGATTCCAGTTTTTAACATATCTTTGCATTCTTATTCTTCTTATCCTTCTCTATATTTTATCCAGAGGACATTTTTTTCCGTTCCGGATCCAGTCACAGTCACCTTCTCCATCCATGGAATCCCGGTACTTGCAAAAATTATCACACATATCGTCTATAACATCTTGTAATACCTCCTGTAATTCTTGTAAAACAGTTTTATCCATTGTATACCTCCTCGCATTTAACAATTATAAATCAAATACTGTCATTTGTTTGTTTTGCTCTATAATAGTCTGATTCGTAGTTAATTCCTCCAAAAAATCACATTCAGTATTTCCATAAATATCAGGAAATAACTTCTCTAAATCTGTTTTGTAATATGACGAAATTTTTATTGCTATTCTCATACTGGGTGTTCTCTGTCCAAGCTCTAATTTGGATAAATATTTTTGTGATATTCCTAGTTCTGCCGAGACATTCATTTGTGTTTTATTACCTCTTGCTTCAACTAATGCTTTCCTCACTTCATTTTCACCTCTTTCTCTTTGACATTCGCCACATAGTAGTAATATATACTACTATGTGGCGAATGTCAAGTTTTTTACTCCCATTTGTAGGTTTATTTACACTACTAGTTGTCGTATCATAAATTTAAAATAAATTTAAATAGGGTGTAGCTATGGATAATACCTTTAACGGTTCAAGAATTACAGAAAAAAGAAAATCTCTAGGCTTTAGCCAAGAACAACTTGCAAACAAACTTGGAGTTTCTCAAAAAAGTATTAGCAAGTATGAATGTGGAGAACGAAGACCATCTTATGAAGTTCTTTTAGCAATGTCTTCAATTTTCAATGTATCAATCGATTATTTACTCGGAAATACAAATTTCGAAACAAATAAAAATACTAATGCTGATATATTTAACAGTACTATAAACGATTTATCTTCTGAGGAAAAATTATTACTTAATATATATAGAACACTTGATAAAGATTATAAAGATATTGTTTGGGGAGAACTAAAAAAATGTGAAAAACTTCAAAAATTAGAACATAAACAACAAAAAATAACGAAAAAGGAAGCATAGTTAAATTTCCTTCACAAAATAAATTTTGATAATACAAGATAGATAAAATACAAGGCGGTAAAGATCATGGGATTATTTTCAAAACGAATGGGACCTGTGTTTTTAAAAGAAACTAATGAGGCAGATACATATATCGAAAAATTGCAGGATTTGATCCGGAAAGCTTCTGGCAATGCTGCCAAGGAGATAGAAAAACAAATCAACTGGATGATATATGGAAAAAAGGGCGAATCAAATGTCGCCTATGAATTGAAAAACAGCGGAATGGATATGTATATATTACATGACATTTATCTGCAATATAGAGATCTGTCTGCACAAATCGATTACCTTGTCATTACCAGAAAACATACCTATATCATAGAATGCAAAATGCTCTCTGGCAATATTGAGATTGACAATACCGGGGCATTCATCAGATATTATAACTATTCTGGCAAGTCTTACCGGAAAGGTATGTATTCGCCTGTTACCCAAAACAAAAGACACCTTCAGGTGATCAAAGAAATCTGGATGCATTATAGAGAAAATATTTTTACAAGAAAAAACTTTGAAAAGAATTTCGATACTAATTTTCATTCCATCGTTGTTCTTGCCAATCCTGAAACTTGTATTAATATGAAATATGCCCCAAAAGATATCAAAGAACAGGTCATAAGGGCGGATCAGCTAATAACATATATCCGTCAAAAGGACTCTGATTCTAAAAATGATCTAAGTAATAGAGATATGTTAGATGCTGCTGAGTTTTATCTGAGCCAGCATAAGCCCAACAAACTTGATTATTCATTAAAATACGAAGAGTTTTTGCGTACTGCAAACACAAATCCCCATAGTACGGAAGAAAAAGAAATTATTTCAAAACGTACCACTACACCGTACACTGCCAAAATAGAAGCAACACAGACCTATACTCCAGCGAAAACAAAATCTAATGAAGACAGTGACAATAACGAAATCTTAATTAATCATTTAAAAGATTTCCGTCTTAAACAGAGCAGGCGTGAAGGAATTGCTCCTTATCTCATTTTCAATAATGCCCAGATGGATGACCTGATCGCCAAAATGCCCCATACACCAGATGAGTTACTCAAGGTTTCTGGTTTTGGTATCACTAAAGTTAATAAATATGGTGAATCTATATTAAAAATATTGTGGGAATTTACCAGCTAATGTATAATTTTACTTATACAAATGAAAGTGAGGATGATAGAATGTCATATAATTTTAATCTTAGTGATGATTTATTTGCAGGAACAGTTATCGGTTTTATTTGGGGTATCCCGAAACTTATAGGAATTTCTATTTTAGCATTGCCATTTGTAATTGTATCTTCCATTACAGATGTTCCAGTACTGACGCTGGTACAAAATCTATTTGCATTTACCATTGCTATATTTCTTGTATGGTTATTTAGCAAATATCAGATTATAGAAAATGGAATTGTCGGATTAGTAATTGGATTTACAGTCTATATAAATTTTACATGGCATCCGGTAGTATGTATTCTAATTGGACTTGTTGCCGCTGGACTTCTTTTCCTGATTACAGCCATAAAAGTCGGATTTTGGATGAAAACTATTTCGTTTTCATTGATAATTACGCTCATAGTTTATGCTGTAATTTATTCGGAATCTGGAATACTGCCATTGCCAGATATGATATGGAAAATAACTTTTTTTATTACTTTCCTTTTGGAAAACCTATTTATAAGATGCTCTATCGCCTTTGATGACAAATAGCTATGATGTTTAAAAACTCATTGGAGTAATTCCCAATCGGAATTACTGCTGTATTTTATTATATAATAAATTAGTAAGAGGGATTGGACAAAAGCATATTCTCCAATCCCTCTAAATAATTATTTGGATAAAAGCAGCTCATTAAAGTGATCCATCAACTCTTTGTTTGGGATCAGAACTGCTCCGTCTTCATAAGTCAGCAGGCCATAGACCACCATCGCGGAATAGATCTGCTCCCTGGAATGGATCTCCATGGAAACTGCGGCCAACTGCCCGATATCAGCCGCCACCCGTTCGCCTGATACCATTAAGACCAGATCGTCCCTCACATCCTCGATATTGTTCCTGATATAATAAAACAGCTCGTCATACGGACCAGAGCTCGTCCAGTTATTTCTAAGCTGGCCATCGGTCAGTGCCAGAACTACAGAACGCGGATTATATAAGCGGTTCCCCGCGGCCGTATAATACCCGTCATACCAGAGCCGCAGCTCCTCCCTGCTAAACTTTGGCGTTCCCGCTTCGCTCCGGTAAATTTCATAAAGCCGGTCGACCTCCGCATCCGAAAATCCAAAATATTCACTGAATTTCTCTGCCGTGACCATGTCATACTCCACAAACATATTCAATTCTGAACCGCTGGAATATTTGACGATCGGCAGAACGCCTGTCATATATGCAAACTCTACATATGGCTGGTCTTTTAGAAGACACTTCAAAAACAAGAGATACTCCAAAAGATACTCCTTATGTTCCTTTTCAGTTACAAATGGCATTTTAAAAACTGCATCCCATTCGTCCATCACAAACAAAAATCTATTTTTTGTCTGTTCAAATATCTTCTGCAGGACATCCCAGACAGAAACACTCTTACCCAGGTCACAATCGGGGTAAGCCGCGGTCAGATCCTCCAATATTCCTTTTTCAATCCGCTCTATATATTGTGCAAAGCTTTTACATCCTTTTATCTCTCTGCCAAAATCAATATAGATCAGATCATGCTGATTTAAATGCGCGCTGTATTCCTTCTCTTTGGATATTGCCAGACCCTCAAATATCCGCTCCTTTTCATCTGTTTTCCCGAAACGCCGAGGTCTCGTGATACAGCAATAGCGGTTTCTTTTTCCAAAATAAAACACCAGTTCCTTTAGGATCATCGTTTTGTCTACAAAATAAGGATCCCGAAGCACTTCCTTATATCTTTCATACGGCACACGGCTGTTTAAAAACATTCCCCCCATTAAACGTCCCTCCTTCCTTTTATTTTAACAGATATTATAAAGAATACAACCATCCCATTGCAGATCCCAGATATCCTTCAAAAAAGCAGAATAATCGCGCGCACAATACTCAATTATTTATAAGACGCGATAACTATTGTCGACAGTATAAATGCTTTTTCCGCGGTCGTCACAAATACTCAGGCATTAGGTAAGCACATCCACAGAACAACGATCTTCTACACATTGAAACCGGCAATAGCTACGCTGCGCTATATGCGATCCGCTTAACGCTCTCGCATGTCCACAGGGATATCATTTTTTTAGTGACTGCCAACACTTTTTATCACTTTTTTTAGTTATTTTTTTGTTGACTTTTTGATCTACATATTATATAGTAGATCAAAAAGGAGGTGCAACAGATGCTAAAATTTAAAATCAATATTGCGGACGCTTTGGGGCGCGTCGGATTTGGCGGATACGACGCAAAAAAGACTGGATATATCAGCCAAGATACGCTAAAAAAGCTGATGGCCGAGGATACCCGGGTGACGCTGGAGAGTCTAAATCGGCTCTGTGTCCTACTGGACATGGAGCTAAAAGACATCATCGCCTGGGAGATGTCCGCGGAAGACGCCGAAGACCGGAAGGCCGTTTTGTCGGAAAAGAGCAGGATCCGCGGAAAACGCAGGGAATCCGGATCGGCGGGATCCAGCGTAGGCGACAGGAATCCAGATCGGCGGAATCCAGCGTAGGCGCCGCCGGAAAAGTTTTTATAAAAGCTATTGACTATCACTTTTTAAAGTGATATAATATATATAACAACAGGGGGGAGACAAAAAAAACTACATATAGAGTAAAAAAAATTTCAGGAGGAAAAAACTTTGAGGACTTTTAAAACTTTGACAGAAGTCGCGGCCTACATCACGGATGGAGAGGACGCCAGCAAGTACCGCTGGAACAACGATGCAGGGGACTGGGACATCGAGGATATCCAGTGCAACGCCCAGATGTACGATGAGCAGTATAGCGAGTATGCCGTAGATGTCGAGACATACGACATCTACGACGGCGAATTCAAAGGCGGCGAGTGCCTTTTCCGCCGTATCGATGATGCGAAATAGTATATTTAAACAAAGGGCAAAAAAAAAATTTTAAAAAAAAGAAAGGGCGACAGAGTCGCAAAGGTGAAGAATATGTTAAGAATGTTAGAGAGCAGAGAAGGCATTAAAATTGGCATGGAAGTAAGATTTGCGGAGTTATGGGACGGAGACGGTGACGGAGAAGAGCTGTTGAACAGCGGCGCCATCGCTGTCTGGGATGAAGAGGCCGAGGAAGAGGGCATCGTTTACTTCGATGTCCTCGAGCCAGACGAGGACATTTTGAAAACCCTCGTCAGGGTAACATCTGTATAAAAGGCGCATTTCGTGCCTTTTTTGCGTGAAAGGGAAAGCTATGACATATATAAAAGCAAAAGATAGGATTGGAACTACTGTTAATGGTTTTTACATAGAGGACGTAAAAAGAGAAAATAAGCACGCATATGCATATGTGCGCTGCCCATATTGCCATCATAAAAAATGGATGCGCATGGAAAGCGTAACAGACGGAAAATGTGTTAGTTGCGGTTGCTACAATATTCAAAATAATTTCAAAAAGCCTGTGGATATAACTGGGAAAATTTCTGGGCGGTTAAAAGCACTAGAACCCACCGGGGAAAGAGATAAAGATAATGGTTCTGTAATTTGGAAATGCGAGTGCGAATGTGGAAATATTGCGTTTGTGTCAGTATCGGATTTTTCTAGAAAACAAGTTAGAAGTTGCGGATGCCTGCTACAGGATAGCAGATCGCAAAACGGTGCAAAGGCGGCACAGCATATTAAAGATAATTTTTGTACAGATAGTACAAATATTGTTGCAATAAAGGAAAAGAAAATGCTTAAAAACAATACTTCCGGTATTCGTGGTGTTTTTTGGAGCAGCAAAGAGCAAAAATGGATTGCCCAGATAGAATTTAAAGGGAAAAATTATAGGCTTGGCGTGTTCGAGAAAAAAGAAGATGCGGCAGAGGCAAGAAAAATGGCAGAGAATGAAATGTTTAAACCTGTCATTGAGCAATGGAACCAAAATAAGATGGAGGAAAAATTAAAAGTATTAACTTCTAAGCAGAGACAAATATATAAGCTCTATTTGTCTGGAAAAAGCCAATCTAAAATCGCAAAGGAGCTTGGTGTTAGTTGCCAACGTGTTTCAGAAGCGCTAAAATCAGCAAAAAAAAGATTGCTAGATTTAGAGGAAAAAAAGAAAAAGAAACCAAGAAAACCAGAAGTAAAACCAAGAAAACCCTATAATATTACTAAACCTACGCCTCCTGCTGATTTAACTAAATATGCAAACATAGATAAAACGCTTTTATCAGAAAAACAGCAGAGAATACTAAAATATAGATTGGAAGGTAAAACAAATAAAGAAATAGCAGAGTTAGAAAACAGCAGTGCTTCCGCTGTGTCTGCTTGTGTTAATGTAATAAAAAAGAAAGCAGAACATAAAATTAAAAATTATGAGGATATTTCCATCGAGCCAAATATTAGAAAGATTTGCGGCTCCTATAGCGTAACCACAACTTTTAAAGGGAAAACATATTATGTTACAACAGCAAAAACCCTTGATGAGGCTAAGAAAATAAAACACGAGGCAGAAAATAGGAAGCAAGAAGGAACATTTTTGGAGTGGAAGGATAACATTCCAAGACAAAGAAACAATAAGAGCCATAATAAATTTAATAAACCATAGAGAACTACGGATAAAGGGTTTGTCAAGTAAAGTGTGGAGAGTGTCAGATAAACACAGCCACACAAATTTCCACCGAAAATTTGTGCCAGTATCTGTCGATACTGGTTTGATCCGGCGCATACGCGCCGGGACGCCGGTGTCCGGCGAAGACCTCCGTAAAAACCCCTTTTTACGGAATAGCAAGCAACGCACTCATGTACACACCCTCCCGTTTCTGACGAAACGGAATGTGTGCACATGAGTGCTATTTCTGAAATAAATTTCAGAAATGCTTGTTGGGGAACATCCCCAAACCCCTCCAAAATGCCGCAGGGGCATTTTGTAAAAACGCTGTGGAAAACTGGAAGGTTTTTCTCCAAAATTTAGTGGGGAAAAAATCTTCCTCCGGAGATTTTTTAGTAATGTTTCTCACAAAAAAGTTGGATAAAGGCATACAGAAAAAATTCGTTTCGCGAAAAAATCTTGCGATCTATTTTCAGATATGTTATAGTAAATACAGAAAGGAACAACCGCCCACAAAGTGGTTGACCTCCGGTAGTTTAAAAGCCTACCTTCACCGGGCAAGTGACAAGGTAGGCTTTTTTATTTTCGCTTATTATTCCTATCTATATAGGTAAGCAGTGCAATTAGAAAATTTCCGCCGAAAAACATCAGGCTTAAAATTTCATAAGTACTCATCGCACCACCTCCCTTCTTTTGTAAAAAGTTAGGGAGGCTTTCCACCCTGCAACACGATTGTTCCATGTGGACAATTTTATCACAGATTTTTGTTTCGGACAAGATAGATGGCCTGTATATTTTTGACATGGAAATGCAAAAGAGCCGCTTGCAAAACAGGCGGCTCTATCGTATAATTTATTCAGAAGTGATCGGAATTGATTTTCCGATTGCCCTTAGTAAAGTTATCTTATTAAAGAAATAAGCATTCTCAACTTTGGCCGGTAGGGATGCTTATTTCTTTTTGTGATTGTCTATGTAAGACAGTGCCGCAATTAAAAATTTTTTTATTGTGGTTTTATCAAAATTTTCATTGCAAAAACTGTCATTTTTCTATACAATTAGTACAAATGAAATTTTATGAATCTCTTTGATCTAACCAGAAAGGCAGGGAAACTTTTTTTGAAAAATTCAGCTCACAGGGAAATTTTCCATGTACATACATATAGATGCAGGCATGCTGCCAACGTAGCAGATGAAATGTATATTTTAAAAGCCATAGATCTCGGAGCAGTGAGCATCACCTTCACAGATCACGCACCATTTCCAGGAAATCCATTCGGAAACCGGATGGACATCCAGCAGCTTTCGGAATATCTGGGCTCCCTTAGCAGATTAAAAGAAAAATATGAAAATGTGATTGAAGTAAGAACAGGACTTGAAATCGAATACCTTCCACATTTTGAATATTATTATGAAAAACTGAAAGCATCCGGATGTTTCGATGTACTGATGATAGGACAGCATTTTTATGAATATAATGATAACAGATACAATTTTTCCCTGCCGAAAGAGGAAATGAAGAGGAAAGAGGCCGGGGGACTTTGTAAGGCTGCACTGGCCGGAATGAAAACCGGCCTGTTTCAGGTAATGGCACATCCGGACAGAATGTTCCGGTATTGTGGCAGCTGGAACAAGGATATGGAACAGATGTCAGGGGAGCTCATAAAAACAGCCCTGCAGTATGACATAACACTGGAGAAAAATCTTTCTTCCATGAAGAATGCAGGTTATTACCGTCATGAATTTTGGCGTCTGGTTCCGGATCCTTCCAAAACCCGGATCGGAATAGATGCCCATAAAGTTGATCAGCTGGAAGAAATAACGGAATATTTTAATATGGAGGAAAAAAGAATATGCTAAAAGACGAAATAGTAATGAGATCGGATATCTGCAGGGATGCCTTAAATGGATTGATCGCCCGTTATGCCCGTTTTGGAAGAAACCACGGAATTGACCTGAACGATAAGAAAACCAGGATTTCCAAAATATACTGCCGGATTGTAGATGAAAACAGAAAAACGAGATTTTATAAAACAGAAAATGAGATAACGGAGTGTAAAAAACTGATAGCTGTAGCGAAGGCAGAACTGGATGATCATGAATAAACCTGAAGAAGTCTATTCCAGTACAGAATTTGAAAATGCATATAATGATATTTATGGTTATCTGACACAAAACCATGATTTGTCAAGGCGAAAATGTGCATATATATTAGGCGGGCAGCCCGGATCCGGAAAGTCAAATTATTTCACAGGCACCCCCGGATCAAAGAATTGTATCATATTGAATGGTGATGATTACAGAAAATTCCACCCGAAATATGATGAAATTATTGCTAATGGCCAGCAGGACATGCCCGGCAAGACCCAGAGTTTTTGCAATGCGGTTGTAGATCGTCTGATAAACGATTTTTCACAAAATGGTTACAATATGGTCATAGAAGGAACGCTACGAAATCCGGAAGTTCCAATTAAAACTTGTTCCCTGCTTAAAAACAGGGGATACCATGTAAACCTGGTTGTAATGGCATGCGACGCAGAATTAGCCTGGAGATCAACACTTAAGCGGGCCGGTCAGATGTCTGAATTTGGAGAATATCCGCGGTTTGTTTCAATAGATATATACAACTACATTGTGTCGAACATTGTTGGCAGTCTCGAAAAAATCAATACTACAAAATGTTTTGATCATATTTCCGTTATAAATCGTGATGGCATGCTCCTGTATCCAAATGAACAGGGATTATCACCATCTGAAATTTTAAGGACAGAATTAAATTATGAAAATTGGAAAATATTATTTCCCAAATACAGTAAAGCTTTTGAAGATCAAAAAAAATCTATTTTGCAGAAAGCAGATAAGATATCAGCGCGCCCCCAAAAACATCAGTCTGTATTGCAGAAACTTGGACAGAATAAGAAACTGGCTGCTGATCAGAATACGCATATTGCAGAACTGTATACGGGGAAGAACACCCCGGCAAGATAAATATCCCAACCCCTTTTCCTCTCTCCAGCTTCTAACACTAAAATGGCTCTGGAAACAGAGATACAAACAGGGCGCTTCAAGAACCTGATCAGACAGGAAATTATCCGGAAAAGAATACATAGCGTGTCAAGAGGATTATGAAATAAATATTCCTTGCTCTTTAGGAACGCTTTACGCCGCAAAAGCCCCTTGACACGTCGGAAGGCAGAAAAACAGTCAGATCGGCCAAGTTATCAGATTTAATTATGATAGGAATTTTAAAAAGGTACATTTCCATTGACAGACTGTAAATATTCCAAATCCTTTAAACGGCACATATTTAATGATTTATAGTACCTGCTTTCTTTCATCACTTTTTTATGCCTATAAAATGTTGCCTGCGGAATCCCTGTACTTTCACATATTTCCTTATCTGTCATGGTCTGCATCATAAACACAATATCAGCATAGTCATAGCGCTTTGTGTAATCTTTCTGGCCCCCCTCCTGGTGAAATAAAAAGTTCCTGTGTCTGCCGGCATTCCTTTTTTTGACTACGTTGTAATTTTCCTGGACAACGGATAAAGTTAATTTTCCATTTTCGACACACAACCTTACGCCGACTTCCTCCAATAATTTTTTTACCTGCTCATAATTCTGACTATTCTGTTGTTTGTAAAATTCATTTTCAGTGATTGTGTAATGTAAAAAATTTTCCATTTCCCATACTCCTATCAAAATTAAATATGATATTATTATATCATATTTAATTTTGATAGGCAACTAAAATTGCCTGCACAAGGACGGAAATCCGCCCTTGTTGAGTTATGCCAATGCCATAAGCAAAGCATACAGATCTTTCATCCCCTGCTGGTAGATTATACGCTCGGCCTTGGCACCTGTTTCGCCTGCCGCCGTTGTAAAATTGTCAAGCAGCTCTTTTTGCTGGTCATTAAGTGTTTCCATTAATTTATCATGGGCAACCCTTTCGTGCAGTTCCGCCTCCTGATACTCCTCATCACAGTCCATTATCCTGTTTATCCGGCTTTCTGTAAGGCATTGTGTTACCATCTCCAATATTGCATTATCCATTATGTTTCTCCTCCATATATGTCTTCATCATACTTTTAAACATTTATTGCCTACAACGCCAGCTCCTGCGACGCTTCCAGTTTTTTCTCTTCCCCCTTTTCCCGGATCTCCTTTCCTGTCTCGTCTCTTTGTTCGATGACCGCTTTTTTTTCTGCCAATTTTTCCCTCACAGAAGGTCTGCCTGTCTGTTTCTCTTTTTCCGGCTTCTGCCACTTCTCAAGGGAACCCCTTACCTTTATGTCCGGAAAACTGCCGACCAGCTCCGCAATGACCGCCATTGCCTTTGGGTTATTTGTAATATCCGGCACATAGTCCAGGACTTCCAGATCCGCGGTTCTGCCGGATATGATATCCATCTGCGTGTCTTCATAATGTTTGGTTCCCTTTGTATGGATATTGATGCCAATACTTGGGATACCGTTCATCCTTTCTGGCGGTATCCGCTTAAAAATGGCAGCTGCCTCCCCGACACTTGTGATATTCTCATGGTATTCCCCAAGATTATGAAATTCCCCGCACTCTGCCACTGTAAGGGTGACAACCGTCTTTTTTACTTCATGTATCATACTGATGTTTCTCCTTTATTCTATACTGATATCTGTCGCTTTCTTCTGCGGCTCCCTGTCTTCCTGCTGGTGCACATTGTCCCGGACCGTGCTTTCTGGAGACGCGCCTTTTTCTTCATCTTCATAAAACTTTATCCCCAGTACGGACTCAAGGTTCTGCATCACGTTCCTGGCTGTATACAGCTGTTCCTTTGCAGGCTGCAGCTTTTCTTTCAGTGCATTTTTTTTATCTCTGAGCCTGGTGTACTCGTCCTGGTATTCCTGTGCCCTGTATTCCCGCGGATTGATCCCGCTGGCCTCCAGCCACTTTCTTGATAGTTCGAAGTCCTGGATCTCCTTCTGGTGCTCCTGGTAATAACGCATGTTCCTGTACTTCATGAACGTATTATAGCATTTCTGGTGTTTGAAATATATCCTGATGTGGTGTCTCCTTTCGCTGAGTCCCGACATCTGCAGGTCGGTCTGGTGGATCTCCCTGTTCAGCCTGGTCACTTCGTCATACCGGGCCTCGTAAAATGCCCGGAATTTTTCAGGTGTCTTGATATCGTGCTTTTCCATGAAGTTCATTGTCTTTACGAACATGTTCAGGTTGTTCTTTTCCGCAGCATGCCTGTATCCCGGCGAGTTCTGCGCCTTTTCATTTTTTGACAGGTCTGCGATCCGTCTGATCTCACTGGAGAAACTGCCTTTCCTGCTTTTTTTACTGCCTTCACGGGATCCGGGATCCGTCCGGTGTCCTTCTTTTTCCGGGCCTGTTTTTTTCCGTGCACCGGAATCTTCCTGGTGTGTTTCTTGTTCCGGATCTGTTTTTTCACGGGATCCGGGATCTTCCTGGTTCGTTTCTTGTTCCGGATCTGTTTTTTTCCGGGCTGCGGGATCTTCCTGGTCCGTTTCTTTTTCCGGGTCTGTTTTTTTCTGCGTGCCAGGAGACATTGCTGCCGGTCGGGATCCTGAACTGTCCCGTTCCATCCCTGCTCCTTTCCAGACTTCCTCTGTCTGGACTTCCTGTTCCGGAATATTTTTTTTCTTATGCCTTGTCCGGAGCGAAAGGTCCACATCCCTGTATTTTTCCTTGTTGGCGATCCTGTCACGGATCATCTCCTCCGTGTAGTAGTCCCCTACCTGGTCACAATTGGAATATTTTTCCTGCCCTTCTGTTATAAACGCGATACGTTTTCCATTCCTGAAAGTGTATCCTTCCTCCACTTCCATCGCGGTGACAAACTCCTCAAAGGTCCCGGAGGCTGCGACTGTCCTGTCTATGGCTTCGCCGAGTTTCCGGCGCCATGATTTCTTATACTGCGGCTTATGCCCTTTTCCTTTTGTCCAGCGCGGCGGGACGGACAGGCCGTTGTCCCTGCAGAGCTGGTCGCTGATGTCCCTGATCCTGTCCCGCTCGCTGTATCCCGCATAACGGTATTTTTTGTATTCCCGTGAATCGACTGCGTTAAAAATGATATGGCAGTGGATATGGCCGCGGTCGGTATGTACGGCTATGACATACTGGTGCTTTCCCCTTGTGACGCCGTCCGCGAACTGCCTGCCGATCTCCAGCGCCTTCTCGGGGGTGATGTTGTCATCCGGGGCAAACGACTGCATCAGGTGGTAGGCTTTCCGGCAGCCTCCCCTTTTGTTCTGTTTCGCCGTGGCTTCCATCTGCTGGGCGGCAAATTCGGGAACGCACCCGTGTGAATCCACCAGGAGCATTCCCTGCGTTTTTTCCGGATTGCAGATATATCTTATCGCTTTGTCAAGCGTGCTCCTGATCGCTTTTATTTTGGTAACCGCCATCGCGCCCTCCTCACGGGATGATATTAAACTGCTTTTTGACCAGTTCCACAACCGTCTCCATCATCATGCCGGTTTCCTGGACTGCCGCCTCCACGGCGAGATCATGCGCATTCACATGGTGGGCGATCTGGTTGACGTTCACGCCGATCTTATGGATCTCGTAACACAGGTTGTCGAGCCCCGTATAGTCAACATTCAGTACATACCCATTGGTTCCCAGCTCGATCAGGTAGCCGCTCAGCGTACTGTGGCCTGCCAGCTCCATCTGCTTTTTCATCTGCTCGTATTCCTGCTGCGTCGCCATAAAATGTATGTCCCTGTCCCTGAGTCTCTCGATATTTTTATCACTTCCCATTGCTCCCTCCTCCAATATCCCTGTACACATATTCTGACTATCTGGTTGTCTCATGCTTCCTTTCACCAGCAGGCTGTTCCTGCGCCTGTGCGGCTGCTTCCTTCCTGCAGTCCGCCAGTTTCCGGACTGTGGACGTCCTTGATCCCTCCTGTCCATGTTCATGGAGAAACTTTTCAAACCTGCCCGGATCCTGGTCCCTGGTCACATACCATAACTTTTTGGTACTGTTGAATCTTGCACCATTTTCTTTCAAATACCGGGTCGTCTTTGCAAAGTTTTCCCGGGACATATGCGGCAGGTCCAGGTATACCGGGGTGACATCCCTGCCCGTTGCCGTCTCATACCTTGATGCCCCTCCCAGCTGCCCCGTGGCGGCATTTTTCTCCCTGACGTAGAAATATCCGTCCGTGCCGCTTTTACCGCGTCCTGACGCCGCCTGCGCTGTCTGCTGCCAGTGTTCCGTGACAGACTCGACGCTGCTCCCTGTAAAACGTGACACGCTCCCGTCCTCATTGTACATATAAGAATAATATTTCTTTTCTTCCACAGCTTTTTCCCGGGGTTTGGTTTCCTTCCGGCTTTCACTGCTTTCCTGGATATATCTTTTAAACTTATCAATAAACTGAGCACTGTCCTGCCTTCCGATATACCACAAGTTTCTTTTACCGTTATATTCTGCACCATTCTCCTTCAGCCATTGTATTACCTTTTCTGTATCCTCACCAGACATTGCAGGAAATTCCAGATACACCGGAGTGACATCTTTGCCTGTCGCAATCTCATATTTACGTGAAGCATCATATGCGGCAGTAGTATCGACCACAAAGACATTCCTGATCTTATGCCCCGGATCCTGTTTCTCTTCCATCTCCCTCCATTTTGCAAACAGCTGTCCAAGGTCATCTCCTTCCAGTACGGTCTCCTTTTCCGATCCGGGCAGTGTCGCATATGTAACATATCTGTGCTCTTCCTTAGTTTCCTGTTCCTTGGATGGCATGCCGGCATCCTGCTCCATGCAGGGCGGACGGTACCGCTCCTCGCCTTCCTCAAACATCGATTCGGGATAAAGCTTATGTCCCCCCGGGGTTATGGCATAATGGAAGGCATCTACAGAATCCATCGTGATCTTTTCTACATATCCAAGCCTCTGTATGTCCATATCCACTGCCCTCTGCAGCAGGTCCCTTATATGGTCCTGCAGCTTTCGTATCTCCGAATCCGCTGCAAAAACTTCCCCCAGCAGGCTGTTCCTGCGTTCTTCCTTGATATCCAATATATTTCACCTCTGCATCTTTATTTCTTCTGATCAAATTCAAAAGCCAGGACGTTGTCATCCTTCAATACGAGATATGCAGAAAAACTTTTACCTGTTTTTCTTGATTTAAACCCCTTTATAAGTCCGCTCTTTTTCCCAGACAGTAATTTTTCCGCATCTGTTTCAGATATTTTTTTTCCGGAAATCTCCTTCCAGAGTTTAAACTCACACTTCTGGTAATTTTCACAGTACCAGTTCTTCTTCCCTTCACGCATGATCCCGCCGCATACGGGACAATTCCCGATCTGCTTCTGCGGACTCAGCTTCTCTGCCGGCAGATGCTCGAGGAAGTATTTTTTATTTGCAACGATCCCGTCTGACAGTTCCTGGATAAACTGCCCGCGGCCGATCTCCCCGGAATTTACCTTCTGCAGTTTTTCCTCAAATTCGATAGTCATGTTTGGCGATTTAAGCACGGCAGGAATAAACTTCAGAAACTGGCGTCCCAGCTCTGTTGATATGTACTGGTTTTTATCCAGCTTTATGAATTTTCTGTTGACAAGGCTCTGGACAATCCCCGCCGAAGTCGCGGATGTTCCGATCTTATACTTTCCCATGAGCTTTATAATGTTTCCCGGATTATATCTTGCCGGCGGCTTCGTCTTGTCCGCTTTCAGGCTGGCAGTCTCTATATCCGACTCCGCTCCCTCGGAAATATCCGGAAGGATATCTTCATCCTCATCTTTATCTGTTGGATCGGCTTTTAATACCTGGTATACCTTCCTGTATCCGTCATCCTTTGTGACCGTGCCTGCCGTCTTAAATGTCATGTCACCAGCCTGGAACAGTATCTCTGTTGTCTCATACTCATAAGCCGGATAAAAAGCTGCGGTCAGGCTGGCTACGATCTCATCAAAACAGTTTCTTTCATTTTCTGTAAGCATATTATATATATTGCTTATATCCTCATTGATGGTCGGTATCAATGCATGATGGTCAGATACCTTTCCATCATTAAAATATCTTTTTTCCATTTGTATACCTGAAAAATCGATCGCATCGATATAGGGCTTGAATTTCCCAAAACTGCAGCACTTTAAATGTTTTGCAATCTCTCCAAAAAGATCGGTAGAAAGCACCCTGCTGTCCGTCCGGGGATATGACAGGATCTTATGCCTCTCATAAAGACTCTGTGCGATTTCCAGCGTCTTATCAGGCGCAAGACCGTATTTTTTACCCATACGTCCCTGCAGCTCTGCCAGGTTAAACAGCTGTGGTGCCTTCTGGCTTTTCTTCTCCCGGTTACAGGATACAACCCGGGCTTTCTGGATAGTACTGCATGTTTCCAGCGCTTTCTCCGCCTCAGCTTTTCCAGTATACCTGACTGCCGCTCCTTCCTGGTCCACCTCCACACCTGTAAACCCATCCTTAAATTTAATGTTCAGCGTCCAGTATGGCGTCGGTTTAAAATTTTCATATTCCTGGTCACGTCTTGCGATCAGGTTTAGCAGCGGTGTCTGGCACCGCCCATAGCTCAACACTGTCTGGCCGCCAAACAGACATGTCAGCAGCCGGGAATAATTATATCCCAGAATCTGGTCAGCTATTGCCCGCGCTTCCGCTTCCCGGAATAAATTTATAAATTCTTCCTCCTGGCTGTCATGCAGCCGTCCCATCGCTGTCCTGATCGCTTCGGCCGTCAGCGAGGACGCCCAGAGTATCTTTACCGGATGGCGGTTGGACGCCATCCGGTATATCCACTCCTGTATCAGCAGGCCTTCACGCCCGGCATCGCCTGCATTGATCAAATACTCGATATCATCCCGGGCGATCAGTTGCCTGATAACGTCAAACTGCGCCCTGCCGCTCTTCATTACTTTTAATCCATTGTCTGCCGGTAGTGGAATATCATCTACGTCCCATTTTTTATACTTCTCGTTTACATCCTCCGGATCTTTCAACTCAACAAGATGTCCTACCGCCCATGTTACAATGTATTCATCATTCTCCATATAGTTTCCATTGTCCTGTGTGACACCCAGTACGCGGGCGATATCGCGTCCTGCAGTTGGTTTTTCTGCAATTACAAGTATCTTACTCAATTTTGTAGTCTCCTTTCTGAATTTAAGTTTTAGCGGATCCGGCGCACCTCAGGCAGTTTGTATATATCCAGCGCCATAGATACTCTACCCTAGGAGTTAAGGTGCCAGCACTATAGCACCCTGCACATAGTTATAGTTAGATCCAGTACAAACAACAGATGTTACATCTGTCGATTTGTACACTGCAATATATACGCCAATCGTAGCAACCGAAAAATACGTTGGTTCGCAGATTATCTCTGTGTTTTCTGGCTGGGTCATCGGTGTGCCGTTTTGAGCCGACATACATACGATATAACATCCTGCTTTGGGCACTGTTACTGGCGCACCTCCAGGTTTGGCGATTCCGTAAAGCTTTAAATTACTATTTATCGTCGGAAGCTTTTTAATGACATCGATCGGAACAGTGATCTTCGAATTTTCGTCATAATAGCCTCCCGGTATGGTGATCTCTGCTGTTGATCCGTTTTCCTCGATCTGGCTCGTCGATGTTTTTGTCCCGCTGTGGTCATCCATGTTTCCAGTGATGATGCTTTTCCCAACCAGTGCCTTCTTCCCTGACAGTATATTTCCCGCGGCAGCATCCGTACCGTCGGACAGGGAGCCGACCGCTTCCGCAAGTAGGTTGAATTCCGGGATATCGTCGTTGATCTCGATGCCGTCATATTGGTTCAGTTCGTCTTTCAGGCTTGTCTTGCCGTCTGTAACCATTTTATCAATGGCCAGGAAATCCGCCGCATCAAACACCACGTCATCGGCAGTATTTTCCGTACCGTTGTCAAATACGATCTTTCCCTGGCTGTTATACCGGATCCCGCTGTCTGTCCCTGCAGCATACCCTGAATAGAAAGATGACGCGGATAATGCTGCTGCGCACAGAACCGCCGTTATTATGTTACTTTTTTTGATATTCATGATATTCTCCTTCCTCTGGCGGCGCCGTTTTATGCGGCGCCGCATAAAACCTGCCTTACCTGCAGACAGATGCAAGCCTGTTAAAGTCCCCTGCGTCGAATATGACATCGTCCGCAGCATCCGCAGTCCTGTTGTCAAACACGATCTTTCCCTGGCTGTTGAATTGTCCCTCCTCCGCGTTGCCTGCCATTGAGGCCAGAAGGACCAGGAGTGTGGCCGATACCATCATGATATTTATCCGCATTGCCTTAGACATTCCTCTCCCCCCTTATTTAATGTATAATGTGGTATTGTTATTTTCATCCGTTGCAGACGTGATGATATAATTCCGGTAGAGCTGCCAGTTCCCATATTCAGACGCATTTGACGGCTGCCTGTCGGCGGTAGTGATACAGGTTCCGATATACTTGCTCGTTTCTGTCGGTGTCAGGGAGAATCCTTTGCCGGACGCATCATCTGCATATGCAACATATGTGCTTTTGCCATCCTGTCCCTTTTCTCCGTCTTTTCCGTTTTTACCATCCTGCCCGTTTTTACCTGCAGTCCCTTCTTTTCCTTCCTTTCCGTCCTTTCCGTCCTTAATGCTGTCTTTCAGCTCTTTTTCCAGTTCCGAGGAGATCTCGGATTTGATGCTGTCGATCTTCTTGTTCACATCATCATTCACGCTGTCCTTCATACTGTCTTCCAGGCCCTTCTGCAGCTCTGATGTGATATCATCTTTCATTCCGTCCAGTTTTTTGTTTATATCATCGCCGATATTTCCGATCTTCTCATCCACAGCCTCCTCATGGGTCTCATAGGCACCGCCGATATATTTTTCAATTTCAGTCCTGTATTCATCATCACTGCCTCCCCCGCTGCCGTCATCTTTAATCCTTGCCGTGATATGGATGTTCATTCTCCGCTCCTCCAGTGCATTGATCTGTGCCTGGAGGCTCTCCGCAAGTTCCATGTATTCTGCATCATAATCCGGATCCATATCCGATGCCTTATATTCGTTCAGGGATAACAGGACTGCCTGCCACACATACGAACTGATCCCGCTTGACAGTGCATAACATTCCTCTCCTGTGAGCTGGCCGGATGATGCTTCCTCAAGCCTGCTCCGGAACCTTTCTGTGAGCGCTTCACTGTGCTCGTCCGTCACTGCAGCTATACCGGATCCGATCACGGCGTTATAATTCTGCACGGAATAATCCGCCAGTTCTTTCCGGGCTTCCTGGCTGATGGAATCCACACCGTAAAGATACCGGATGACATCATCCGCAAGCTTCGCTTCCACATATGTGCCGTAATCATATTCTGGTTCTGAAGCGGCTTTATCCGCGGATTTCCGTACCAGACCGGCCATTATTGTAATAATTATGGCTGCAGCCATGATCCCCCCGGATATGTATAGATATTTTCTTGGTATTTTACTCATAAGGCTCATTTTAATCCTCCCCATCGATTTCCGGATCATACTCCCCGTCAGTTCCAGCATCACTAAAGATATCATCATCCGGATTATCCGGATCATACTTCCCGTCGGTTCCGGCGTCACTAAAGATATCATCAACCCCGTTTTCTTCACTGTCATCCTGGTCATCATTGTCATCCCATCCCATCCCTGCGCTTTCGCTCTGGGCTTTTGCAGCGTAATCAGCCTCATCCTGCGCCATCAGGTCTGCAAGATACTGGTCAGCGTCATCATCACCATACCCGAACTCAAAATCATCGTCCTCCCCTGCGTCCGGTTCAGCCGAAAACTGGTCCATGTCGGGAGCCTCCATCGCATCCATTTCTTGTTCCTTCTTGGCTTTGTAAACTTTCTGGTAATAATAGAATCCGCCTGCGGCTGCTATGAGGAGCAGCAGGATGATGCTGCTTTTATTGATCCCGCCCTTTTCCGCCTTTTTACTGTTTTCCGGGCTGCTTTCATCATTTCCATTTCCAGAAGACAGGGCTTTTAAAAGACTGTCGTCCTGGTCATCCCGGGAGGCAGCCCCGCCTTCCCCGTCCACGGCAAGCGCGGCCAGATCCTGGTTGTTTACCTGGTTAAGGAGATACACGTTATTGCTTTCCTGTCCCTGGTCGACCAGCAGATAAAATACGTCCCCCTCTGCTGTCGTCATGGAGTAAAATACCTGCTCGCTGCTGTCAGTCCCGTCCAAAAATGTCTTGCTGTATACCGTTCCTTCTCCCTGCTCTGCCGGTGCATCGCGCTTCAGTTCGTATGGTTTTTCGTCTTTATCCGCGTTTTCTGCCTTTTTCAGCTCCAGGTCAATGTCAATCGTCTGTCCGTCATCCGATGTACTGCTGCTGTATGTATATGTATAATCTTCAGGGCTGTACTCTTCCGTACTGTTTTCTTCAGTGGGATAATAACTTCCTTTCACTGTTTCTGTTTCCGTCGTTTCTGTATCTGGCTGTGCCTGCCCGGATTCCTCCGGTTCGGGTTCATAGATCTGGGAAGTGATATTGCCGGCTGCGTCCTTCACGTAAATGGTGTGGGACGTCCCCGCAGGTACGGTAAATATATTGGACGGGCCGAAACTGCCCGGATCGTCACTGTCGAGTGCATATGTGATGCCCTCGTTGTCATCTGACGCCTGCACGGTTATCGTGACATATTCTTCCCCGTCTGACGCCCGCACCCCTGTTACGGGCATGGCCAGCAGCACGGCTGCCATGGCCCATATCATTAAACTTTTAATTTTCATTGCTGTTTCTGCCTCCTTCTGCCGGGGACGGTGTGTTTTTTTCCGCGGTGATCTTTTCGATCACGGGCGGCTGCCTGTCTATGTTCGTCACGGTAATGTTTTCTGATGAAACATTACCCACGGAATCCCTTGCCTGTACCTCCCATTTCCCGTTGCATTTTACTTCGTATTCCTTTTGTGCCGTCCAGCCGCTGTCTGTCCCGTCCGGTGCAATGACCCTGTATTCAACAGGGAGGTGGTCTTCCGCATCGGCAGACAGCCTGGTGGAACTGCACCATCCTGTATCTGCAAGACGGAGTGACAATACCGGCGGCTTCTGGTCGACTACGATGATCTCCTTTTCCATCGATGCCGTATTTCCGCCCTGGTCACGGCAGAAAGCGGTCCATATGCCGTTCTGCGTTATTTCAAGGTCAAAAGCAGCTTCCTGTGTCCAGTCCCGGTCATCCGGAACGGTATCATCCGCCTCCGGGTCTTTCGGTATAAATGCATATTCCAGGTCGGGGCATGGTGTCTTGTCATCTTCCGCAGTGATCTCCACATGAACAGTTACGGGCGCGTCCACGTTCGTTATCTCAAATCCGTCCACGATGACATCCGATATCACCGGGGCACGGAGGTCTTTTCCGGATACTGTCATAATCATGTCAGTAACCTGTTGTTCCCCGTTCCGGTACCGCAGGACAAATTCCCTGTCCTCCAGTCCGATATAGGCATAGTTATGTTCTGTGTACACGGTAGTCACGGTCTCCACCGGATTGCCCGCCCCGTCAGCCGTAATCTCCTTTTTCTCCGTTTTTTTGACAAATGTTATCCCGTAAAGCCCGGTTATGACATCCTGTGTACCGTTGGTATAGGACACCCGGACAGGTATCTCCCTGCCGGACAGGTATCTTCCCGCTTCTGTGACAAAGGACTCTTCTTCCACGGCCACATCCAAGATCTCCGGTATCATATGGATGGAGGCATTTTCCGTAACGGTACTGCCGTCTCCCATGCGTACCGTACACCGCACCTGCATTATGTCCGTGCCTTCCGCCGCAATGCCCAGGGCAGATACGGGTCTGCCGAGCTCGTCCTGCCGCGTTTCACCCTCCATGGCCTCCCATCCGCCGGTATGGCGGTTATGGACTTCCCACGTGTAGGATCCCGCTTCCGGATAATAGCACTGCAGCAGTACTGTATTCCCGGATACTGTGTATATGTCAGACAGCTTTACGGGTTCGGTTATCTTATGCGGCGCCGCATATCCTTGTCCCTCCGGATACTGGCATGTTTCCGCTATTCCTGCAAGGACATCGGCCGCTTCCCGTACTTCCGGCTTCAGGGATACTGTTGCTGCATCTTCCTGCCCGGCCCCGGCCCGGATGCGTGCAGACATGCCTTCCGGCATGCCCTTTGCTGCACTGGCCGCCACGCACAGCAGTACAGCCCCGGCCAGTCCCACGGCTGCCAGGAAGATCATGATACGTCTGCGTCCCCCATGGGACGGGTCTCTTTCCTCCCCCGCATTCTCATTGATCGTACCTAAGCGCTCCAAATTTTCTCTCCTCTCCTGTCATCATCTTCCCCAAAGACAGGGATCCCTTCATCTTCGTCATCAATACTGCCTTCCCCGTATACTGGGACCTCTTCGTTTCCGAAATCCTCCTCATCCGGATCCCCGTCCTGTTTGGTAACTATAGTTTCCGGTGCTTCCTCCCTGGTATCTGGATTTTTTCCAGTATCTGTGACGGTCTCCCCGTTGTTCTGGATCTTTTCCGGATACAGTTTCCGTACTGCATCCAGCAGCTGCGTCTTGTCATCCAGCAGATCCAGTATCAGCCGGAGTTCCTCCGACGTCAGGTTCAGGGCATTCACCCTGTCAAAAACCTTCTCACCCTTCTCATACTTGATCTGTTTCTCCAGGTCTTCAGCCTTTTTTTCATGCTTTCCGGCAAGTTCTGCGTTCTCGTCTGCCTTGGACCTGTACTTTTTGGCCAGCTCCATTTCCCTGTCATACTGCTTTGTCAGTTTCGCAATTTTATCCATTCTGTCCATTCTGCACCTCTTTCAATATTTGTCGTCATTATAAATATTCCCGCTCTGCGGGATGATAAAGACAGGGTTGATGCTCCTGCCCTCTGCGTCATGCACCTGTATATGCAGGTGCGGGCCGGTCGAGTTGCCGGTATTCCCGGAACAGCCTACGAACTGCCCCTTGAAAACGGCCTGCCCTGCCCTCACTGACAGGCTGTCCATATGCATATATGTCACTTCCCAGCCGGATTCCGTCTGCACGGTGACCATGTTCCCGGCAGAATCGCTGTAATGCGCCGACGTTACTTTTCCCGTCACTGCCGAATAGAGCTTTGTCCCTGTCGGAACCGCGATATCCACACCGTCATGGAACTTCTTATTTCCCGTAATGGGATGCACACGGTAGCCGAAAGGTGACGATATCTTACCGCTCCAGTCTATGCCGTCAAGTGCCGGTCCGTAGGTCTGCTGTCCGCCGCCCGACAGCCTGTATGAGTTATACAGTTCCAGGGCTTCGTCATCCAGCCTGGCCTCCACGATCTCCTCCAGTTCCGTTTTACTGACCGTTATGTAACAAATCATAACTTCCTGTATATACGGACTGCCGTTTTCATCATAGAATGTACGTTCTTCCTTTTCAAACCTGATATCAGTCTGGTACATCAGCCTGAATATCTCATCAAGGTCGGCCTGTACCGCCTCCAGGTCAAATTCAAAAAATCTGGCAGAAAGATATGCCATCAGTGTGATATCGTCAAATCCAAAATCCGGCAGGTCGTATATAAACTCATACACATGCATTCCCGTCTGCGCGAGGCATTCCTCATCAAGATCCTTCTCCAGCCCTTCACGTCCGTCCCCTTCCACCAGGTTCCGGAGCTCCGCTTCCTGGTCCCTGAGATATCCGGTCACATCTGTCAGCACCGTGTAGTCGTTCTGAGTGACGGCCTTTGTGGCTGTCTCTGCAAACATACTAAAAAATGTCATCATGAAGAGCACGATCAGGAGCAACACGATCAGCATGATACTTATGATTGATACAACGGAGGACACGATCGTACTGTTTCTTTTACGCTGCATCCGCTGTTCCTTTTTGGTTGTCTTGTTCATCTTGTGCTGGTATCGGTGGCTGCTGCGAATTGACTCATTTCTGACATGTTCCTGTTGGCGTGCTATCCTCTGCCGCTGTTTCTTCTGCTGCTGTATCTTCCTGTTTTCGGCACGGCGGGCGTCATCCCTCCTTTTTGCAGCTTCCATCCCAGACTTTTGTCCTACCCCTGCCCGTATATCGTTTTCTGCGGTTTTTTCAGACATCTGATTCAGCTCCGACATCTGCCGGTTCAAGTCAAGTATCCTGCCCTGCTCGCGTTTCAGGCGTTTCCCTTCCCTGCTGATAAGCCTGTCCTTTTTATCCTTAAATCTCAGCCGTTTGTATACATATCCTCTGTCCTGGATATTCCGCACATCCTGTCTGATCTGGCGTTTTGCTGCAGATGCATGCTTATGTACTGCACGTTTTACAGCGGCGGTATCCTCGTCCTCCTCCCCCATCTCATCAGTAAAAAACAGCCTTCCTGTGCGTTTTACCCTAGCAGTGGTCTGTTCGCGTCTGTCAGATCCTCGTATCCTCTCCCTGCGCTTTTTCTCATACTCGCGCTCGTTCAGTTTTTTCTCTACGGTTTTGCCTTCCTTCCGAGAGTATTTTTTCACAGACGACTGCTTTTTTCTCAGTTTCTCCCGGTTCTGGTCATTTTCTTCCTTATCCCGTTTCAGGTGTCCAATATTTATCGTGGTAACCCCTGTTCTTTCCATTGCCCATTTTGAAAGCTCCAGATCTGAATCCAGGTTGGGGGAAGGGATTGAGGGCGGTGTCAGCCTCCCGCCGATATTTGCATGCCTAGCACGCCTAAATTCTGTTGTCCTCGTTACCTGTTCTATGAACATTTCATAATCATAAGAATTAAAAGCTTTCTCTGTATAATTACTGCGCTGTTCGTTAAAAGACTGTTCCTGGTTCTGGTATACGTCCCTCTGCTCTTCACTGTTATAGGCCTGTTCCTGCGGCTGCCCGCCCTGTCCGAGGTCTATGTCTTCCCTGCCGGCTCCAAGGTTCAAATCCAGAACCGGGTTCTGTCCTGCCGTCCTCCTCGTCTCCACGGAAGCGATGTCTGGCTGCGCAAGATTCCGGGGGCTGTCATTCTGCAGGTGTGGTGTCTCCCCGGACAGCATCTTCTGACGCCCGCCGCTTTCCAATGGCATGTATGCATCCCTCCTTTTTATGCGGCGCCACATAAAATATTCCGTCTCTTATGCGTCCATATTGTCTTTTTTCTTATTTCCGGGTTTCTTTTTTGCAGCTGATGTGATCGCTTCTGTCGGTTTTGTGGTCATTACCTTATAGCAGATGGTATTCTGCGGGAAATTATCCTCAAAGGGCACCTTGATCCCTTCCACCCACAATAATCCTTTTCCCGGCTCTCCCGACTTGATATAATCCTCTTCATCCTTTGACAGGTCAAGATGCTCTGCAAGCAGCTTTGCATCATCACCGGACTGGTTCAGCATCGCTATAAAGTTGGTCGTATCAAGAATATTCTGGATCTCCGGAGATCGGAATAAATCCTTGATATTCTGTGTGATTCCGGTCGGAACTCCGCCCCACTTTCGGAACCGCTTCCAAATTTCCACGGAATATGCCGCAGTTCTTGGATTACGCAAAAGCAGATGAAATTCGTCTATATCAACCCATGTGTACTTTCCCTTTTCACGGTTTGCCGCCACCCTGTCCCAGATTGCTTCCTGGATTATAAGCATTGTCAGGTCGCGCTGGTTATTATCCATCTCTTTCAGGTCGAAACATACCAGCCGGGAATTGATGTCAACGTTGGACCGGTGGTTAAAATAGGATAGTGAACCGCTGGTATAGCGGGATAGCGCAACTGACAGGCTGCGTCCGATCTCTGCCATCTCCCCGTCAAGCTTCCTGAGTTCATTATAAAGATCTTCCAGAACCGGCATATTTCCAGGCATGGGATTTCTGGCAAACCGGTAGTATATATTCTTACAGGCAAAATCGATTGTGGCGATTTCGCGTTTTCCCAGACTGGAATTGTTTCCAAGGATTAATTCACACAGCGAGACGACGAAATTCACCTTTGCACTGATCGGATTATAATCCTTGTCTTTTTCATTCTTCACAGTCAGGTTAATCTCCATGGGATTGATGTGTATCGGCGAATTGAGGGATATTTTAATGACCTGTCCCCCTAACAGCCTTACCAGCCACTTATACTCCCCCTCTGGATCGATAATCATCCTGTCATCGGTCGTTTTCAAAAATACATCCAGGATTTCACGTTTTACTAAAAACGTCTTTCCAAAACCCGGCATTCCAAAGACCAGGCCATTTGGGTTTACGAGTTTCTTGCGGTTCACCGTGATCACGTTGTTGCTCAGGGAATTCATTCCGTAGTACTGCCCGTTATTGTACAGTTCTTTTGTCGTGAACGGAATGAAGATCGCCATGTCCGTCGTCGTGAATGTCCTTTTTACCTCGATGCTGTTATTGCCAAGCGGCAGTGCGCTCATATATCCCTGCTCCTGTCTGTTGTCCAGACGTACAAGTGTGCACTGGTACGTGGATAATACCCCGTTCAGCTCAAAAATATTATTTTCAAGCTCCTTGCGCGTTGCTGCAGTCTGCACGACTGTTATGACGGCATTAAAAAGCTGTTCATCTTTGCGCTGGAGCGAATGGTAGAGCTTCTCCCCGGCTTCTTTGTATGTTTCCATCTCCGGAGGCAGCATGTACATGTCATACCCCGACTGGTTCGCATTTTTCTGCTCGTTCATGATCATTCCCTGCACCTTGGCAATATTGTCTTTTGCAAGTGTGAGTGCCACATTCCGTGGTATCGTATCCGCATGTATGGATACCCATACATTGCTGTCCAGCGCCAGGATATCGTTGATGATCCGGTCCTCCATGTCGGAGGCAAAGACCTTGATATAGCTCACCGCACCGATCCTGTCCCCGGAGCGGAAATATTTTGTCGCGTTCAGTTCCGGGCCGCTCCTGAAGGAGAAACTGCTTGGCGCTATGAAATCCTTGCTGGAAAGACCTGTTTTAAACGGCATGTCAAAGTTCCAGAGCAGTTTTTCCGTCGTTGCCGGATGAAAGATCCTGAACAGGAGTTCCAGACGCTCGTACCCGTCAAGGATATGCGTTTTGCTTCCCAGCCGTTTCAAGTGTTGCTCGATCTGCTTGTTGATCTTCGCCATCCGCAGCCGTGCTGCCCTATAATCTGTTGCATGAATCCCGTATGTCAGGTAACGCTCCTTCCTGAGGTTGTTCGTACCTTTCGCAAACTGGCCTACAAGCATGTCGGAGTATTCTTTCCTGACCATGTTATAGGTGTCGTTCTGCGCCGGAATGACGAAATCTTTTGAATACTGTTTCCGGTCTATTTCCATGTTCGCATAATTAAACTGGAAATGGATATCCGGGTCAAAATAATTGATCAGCTTGCACCACCGTTCAAACAATATATTTTTCGGGTCATTGTCAAGCAGCTGGTATGTGATATCTTCAAACGCGACCGTCTGCGTGTAATATCCCTCTGCGGACTCAAAGATGCCGTCCTCATACGGGATCCGGTACGGGATCGTCTCCTGCGCGCTCTCCGGTATCTGCCCTGTCAGCTTTGCTTTCTTTACGGCTCTTTCCAGTTCCCTTTTTGTCGCCCTGTCTACCGGCCCGGACAGCGGGATCACAAATCTCTTTTTTCCAAGCTTTACCTCGGAGGTCTCCCCCGACGCCTTTATTGCAGCAATCTCCTCCGCGCTCTTTCCCTTAAACACGATCCGCTCCACCTCCTCCTGTAACTGCCATGACCTTGCCACGGCGTCATAAATATTATTGGTTTTATAAGGACGTTCCGTATTTCGTACAAAATGCGTCTCATACCAGTATTTCAGATGTTTTTCAATATACATCCCATCTTTTTTAAATAAAAGACAGAAGACAGCCGGAAATGCCGATACTGCCATGACCATGACGGCATCCGTGGTATTAAGGTTAATACAAAATTTTGATACCAGAAAAAAAGGGATTCCACACAACACACCCGAACCAAACGCCAAAAGCTGCCGTTTGGTCAGCCCCAGACCTGGGATCGTCCTGCGCATTTCCGAAAAGTCCTTTGTCATATTGACATATGCCAATTAATTTACACCTCCCTGATCAATGCGCATTGAACACGCTGGCTGATATGTTTCCTGCCTTGCACAACGTAAAAAACAATGCAAATCCGCAGCCTATCGTCATAAATAATTTCAACATGAATTCGTCCCCATCTGCAAACTGCAAATTCATGACAAGTGCACTATACAGTCCAAATGCTACAAGCATAAAAAATCCCTCGAAACATACCGCGATGATCTTGCGTACATAATTGTTTCCGATCTGCCCCCATTCGCGATTCATAAAGGTCGACATTGGGAGTGGGGCTACCGATGTATAAATCAACAGCTCCAAATACCACAGGTTTGTTTTGACAAAGATTGCCACCGCAAGGGCAAACACTACAACCCTCGCTACAAATATCAGAATCAGGTTAATGAGCATATTAAATACCAATCCAAAATCATATTTTCCATCATCAGGTGCTTTTAAAATTTGATCCAGCCTATCAATCCCTACCCCGCCAGCCGCCAATGGATTTACCTGTTTTGCCGCCCAGCTACCGATATCATATATCCCCATCACGATGTCAAAAGACTTGCTGGCAATCAGCAGGAAACAGCCCAGTTTCAGCATTACGATTATCATCTTTTCTGGTGTGATGGCATGCATCTGGTTGTTGTCCTGCACCATATGGATTAGCTCCAGACAGAATACAAATGTAACTATGCATCCCGCAATCGGGATGCATACATTTTCAGCTATGCTCTTTATAAATCCATAAGCCGAAGAACTCCATGCCTGCGGATTCTGCGTTATAAAAGCCGTGGAATCCGATATCATGTTGTTCAGGCTCTCGAACATGCCCTTAAACTGGCTGTCAGCCACATTGTACAGTCCGTCATAAAGCGCCTTGCATATGTTGTTCATCAGATTCTCAAAAAATTCACTGACTGCATTGGCTGGGCAGAAAAAATTTACTGCCATTTTTTACTCCTCCTTATATTGTCAGCAGTGATGACAGCTGCGGTACAAGTAAGACACCGACAGCTATAATTACTCCCCCTCCGACAATTTTCGTTATTCCTTCGCTCTGTTTTGCTGCAGCCTGCTGGCTCTTACCCTCACCGAAATCAATGATCCCGCCAATCGCGATACCACCGCCAAAGCCGGTCACTGCCATTGATGCAAACTGCAGTACATTATCAAAAAATTCCATGTTGTTGTCCTCCTTTTTATCCGGCATTATCTGTAAAGTCGATCATGAGAAATACATCATTTTTACTGAATTTACAGTATGCCACGTTATTGTCTTTTTTCAGTTTCTCTTTATACTTTTTAAAGTCAAACCTGTTTCTGTCATCTCCATCCTGGATATATCTGCAGTTGGGATGCATCAGCGTATTGTACTTGTTGCTCAGAAATGGCGGGAGTCCTGACACCTGCACGATGCATTTGTCCCTGTCAAGCGTCTTGAGCTCGTACAGGTTCTTCATCTTCCTGCCGACCTTGTTGTAGTTGATCCCGCTGCTGTCGTTCGCGGAAAATGTCCGTGACTCGTTATACAGGTCGATCGTCTCGTCGCCAAGCGCTTCCTCCAGGTCTTTCAGCGTGGTCTTCTCCTGCCCGCCCAGGAAGATCTGGGTATCGCAGTTGCCGACGATGGTCTCGGCTGCCTCCTTGTACTTGTCCTTGAGCTGGCTCTGTGTCTGCAGCATTAATATTATGGAGATAAGACGGCTCCTCACCGTCGCAATCAGGATCTGGAAATCCGGTATGGTGCCGATGTTCGCAAACTCATCCAGAATAAACTGTACCGGGGTATCGAGTTTTCCGCCCATCTCCTTGTCCGCCTTATAGCACAGGACATTGAACATCTGCGTGAACAGGATCGCCGGAATGAAGTTGTAGGTCTTGTCCGTGTCCGATATGATGACATAAAGGATCGTTTTCTGGCCCTTGTCGCCGTATGTATCGATCTCCAGCTCGTCATACAATACCAGCTCCCTGACCTCCGGGATGTCGAATGCCGCCATGCTCGCACCCAGCGTGATCAGGATCGATTTTGCCGTCTTTCCCGCCGCCTGCTTGTATTTTTTTCTCTGCTTTACTGCAAAATGGCGCGGGTTCTTTGCTTCCAGCTCTTCGAAGAGCAGGTCTACGGCATTCTTGTATGTGTCATCGTCCTCGCGCACATCGTCCGCCTCTAAAAATTCCAGCACCGTGGGAATGTTCTGTTCCTCCGGCGGTGCCTCGTACCAGATATACCCGATGACTGCCTGCAGCCACAGTAACGCCGCCTGGTCAAAGAACGGGTCTGCCGGCTGTCCGCTGTTCTCCGGTTTCAGGTTCTTCTGCAGTGTGTTTGCCAGCGTCAGGATGTCCTTTGGCTCCCTGATATATGCAAACGGGTTATAATGCATGGAGCTGGCAAGATCCACGGTATCCAACACCTTGATCCTGTAACCCATTTTTTCAAAAAGATTTCCTGTTTCCGGGAGGAGTGTCCCTTTCGGATCCGTGACGATATAGCTGGAATGCCCCTGCATCAGGTTCGGTTTCACAAACCCGAATGTCTTGCCGGAACCGGATCCTCCGTACACAAGCACATGCTTGTTGCGGTTCAGGTTGAACTCCGGCATTTTGGGCTTCATGCTCAGCCGTTCCGTCTCTGACAGGATGATGTTGTTGAACGGGTCGGGATCGATAAATGGTTTTATATCCTCCGCGTTTCCCCAGCGTGAAGACCCGTACTCCTCCTTTGGCCGTGTGTTCTTTTTGTGGATCTCCCTGTCCGTCTTTATGTACCAGACAATAAAAAGGCCTGCCGGTATCCCTATGAGCAGGTCTGTCACTGCAAAACGCGGCAGTGACTGATAGAGATATTCCACATTTTTCATGATCCTGACAAGGTTGCCGCCGCACAGCCTGTACAGTTCGGCAGTCCTGCAGCATACAAGCATGGACAGTATGTACGGCAGTAGGAAAAACACCTGCTTTTTCAGGGGCATTTCCTTGAAACTGCCGATCTTTTGTGTGAGATATTTTGTCATGATTCTGATTCTTTTCTGCCTCCTTTCGGTTTTATGCGGCGCCGCATAAGATATCATCTGCTCCTCTCTTCACGGCTGTGGTGTCTGTCCGTCTCCTCACTGCCGTGTACTTTTTCATGATTCTCCTTCAGTTTCTCCCTGACGCTGTCTTTTTTTTTATCCTGCGTCTTTTCCCGTCTCGGCCTCCTTTTCTGTTTCTGTCCGCGCTCCTCTAGGTAATCTTTGTAAGACTCCTGGATGACCGTTTTGACTGCTTCGAGTTCACCGCCTTTGAAGAACACGTAATAACTGTCTGTCCCGGACTCCTTCATGACCGAGTATTTTATCCCGGTTCTGTCGCAATGACGGTTAAAGTATTTCATAACGTCCTTGGATATCGTGTCATCCAGGCGCGTTACCTTTCCCGCGCTGTACAGGTCTGCCATGGAGATGCTGTTTTTTGCATGTTCCACCGCCCCGCTTTTATTCGCCATCATGTTCCCGATCTTTGTCATAACCGCGTCCGCAGTGAACTTGCCACCTTTGAAGACAAGGACAATGCCGGAAAAAAGTTTTTTGCCTGTATTGACGGCTGTATCCTTTGTCTCCTTCAGTGCCTGTTTTGTGGCGCCTGCAGCCCTCAGCACCTTGCCGGGTGCATCGTCAAGGATTTTCTGGGTCAGTTCGTCCGATATGCTTGCCACCTTTACCACCCCCTTTCACAGGTGACTGACTCAGTTACTGAGTATGTTTTGTTCGAACGACTCCCAGTCCGCTATGCCATAAACATTCTCCAGGAAAACGTTCTCCGCACGGATCCGGTGGGCGGCATTTGCCTCCGACATTTTCTGCGCCAGCACCATGTTCGCTATACACTTCCGGATATAGGCAGACATGTTTGCAATGTTGCCGGAAGCATGGTCCGCTATATTCTTGCACAGGTTCAGAAAGGCTGGTGGTGACAGCGACATTACCTGACCATACCGGTGCAGTTCCGACGCCACGGCATCTATAAGTTCCGGTGCGCACCCTCCCTCCAGGGCTGCCGCACGGCATTCCCGGATCATTTCCTGTGCGCGGTCGTCGTCTGGCGGGGATGACGATGATATGGTCTCTGTAGTATTCTCTGTTATATTCTCTGTATTACGTGTCCCGGGATTTTGTGACCCCTCCCCCGGAATTTCGGGACAGGGGGTGCATTCCCCTGTGACCCCTCCCCCGGAATTTCGGGACAGGGCGTCATCATTTTCGGAATTTTGTGACCCCTCTCCCGGAATTTCGGGACAGGGGGGATGCTCTTTTTCCTCTTCCGCTTCAGGGTATGTAAGCCTGCGGAGCTGCTCTGGAAACAGGTCGATAAAGAGCACGTTATTGTATTTCATTCCGCCAATCTCGATCGTGCGGAACTCCCGTTTGATGACTCCGAGTGATTCCAGCAGTACGATCGCGTCTGTCACGTTGCGCTTCGATTCTCCCAGGGACTCCGCAAACTGGTCGTAGCTGCGCTGCAGCATGTCCGCCCTGAACCTTTTCCTGTATCCGGTGATGCCTCCGCTTGACTCATCACGCATCTCTGCCGGCCTGTACCAGTAGACGATATCCGACAGGATGGCAATGGCAAGAAGGTGCGGCCTGCCGTTCCTTCGCGTGATCGTCCTGTACCAGATCTGCGGTGTCACGTTTCCGGTGATCTGGATCTGCCCCATCTGGTCAACTTTGGCGTTCCCTGTCGTGTATTCTTTCATATGCATTTCTCCTATCAGGAATTTTTATTGGTTACTTAGATAGTTCTTTTGATCGGGGAAGCCCCTGTATTGACACCTGCTGGTCATTTAACTGTATCTGCTTCTGATGGAGGCTGGCGATCAAGGAAGGCTTTGCCGTATCTGCAGGTATGTTCTTTTCTGTCCTGCCGTCCTTTTTCTCCGTCACTGGGATCAGATTTTTATCTCCCTGTTCCTGCTGTTGCTCATGCCTGTAATAATACTCCTCTGTCTTCCAGTCAATTATCCTGTCAGCTGGCAGGGTAAATTCCTCATAATCCTCCTTGCAGAAGGTTACTTCTGTGGCTGTGGCCTCTATCACTTCTATATTTGTAACGGCTTTTATATTGTCATCCTCGTCATGGTACACAAGCAGTAACAAAGACGATGAAGTGAATGAACCTGGGACTGCCTTCTCTCCCGTCTCCTTGTTGACAAGGAAATAAGACGGTACAGCCGTCCAGCCGGAAAGCTTTTCTATCGGGATTGTAAGTGGTTTTCTCCTGTCATCATCCATAAATGTCATTTCTATTTCCGTGCCTGTAATTGAAGCGACTATCATATTCTCCTCATTCTCTTTTAACTGCCCCCTGTCGTCGTAATACCGGAGTTCCGACTTTAAAATTTCATCACATTCCTCTATCGCCCTGGTATGTTCCATATTTTCCAGATTGTATTGTGCTTTTACTCTTATATCCATATCCTTACCTCCTGAATTATATAGCCATTTCTGGCTCTTTTCTGACATTTTCCCGTCCTGGTGCATCTTTCTTTTCCGCATCCCGGGCTGATGCTTCTTTTTTATAGTCTGAAAGCTTCCCCAGGGTGCTCCTTGCCTGTGCGGCTTTCTGCTCGAGTTTTTCCAGCCTGTAGATCCTTTTCTCCGCCTTGTATGCCATCTCCTGGTGCCGGTCCCTGTAATGGGTGTACGGGACTTTCAGCATTTTTATAATGGTGTTTTCCTTATCCTGGGGCGGCAGGGCTTCTTTTCCGACTGTCAGGCGGCCGATATTTTTAAAATGGCTTTTGGCTGCCTGGATCTCAAAGTTGACCGCGTCAAGCTTGTCGATTGATTTCTGCAGCTTTTCAACATTATCGCGGTAATATTTCCGCTCTTCCATAAGGTTTTCCTTTATTCCGAGTTTCTGGACGATGTTATGGAGGGCAATGGTTCCCCTTGCCTTAAAATCATTGATCACCTGTGCCGCTTTTCGGAAGGTCTTTTTCAAAAAGCTTTCCCGGTGTGCCTTCATTCCGTCCACATTCTTTTCAAGGTTCGCCACTGCCTGTCTGCCGAGGCCGCTTCCGTCAGGGTGCTCTGCAAGCTGTCTCTTAAGATCATCCAGCTCGCTGCGCATGCTCTTAATGTCTGCCCCCATTTCTTCCATATACTGCTGTACCTCTTTTAATGCCGCCGCTTCCTCCGGGGCGTTCTGCTCGACGATCCTGACCAGTGTTTCAAACGGGTTGCGGGGTTTTCCTGTTTTTTCTCCGATTTCGGAATTGTCTCTCCCTTTGATTTCAAAATCCGGAACTGTCTCTCCCTTTGATTTCAAAAAATCCGCTTCCTGTGCTTCGTTTAACACCTGCAGGCGCTCTTTTGCCTCTGCAAGCTCTTTTGTCAGCCTGTCTTTTTCTTCTACACTGTCAGCAGGAAAGAACTGTTCCAGATTGACATGGTAACGTGTCATGGCATAAAAGTTCGATTCTACGTCAAACTCTAAGTCAGACACTGACCTCTCCCAGGCGTCATCTGTTTTCACATCCGGATAACGCCTTTCAAACTCGTTCATTGCTGCAATTCTCATTTTCACTTTCACATCCCATATCTGCTGTCTCAGCTTCTCACATTTTGCTCCAAGGCTTCCGACTGTATCTCCCTGTGCATAATCCAGCAGCTGCAGGTGCTTTTCTTTCTCTTCACTGACAGACGGCGTGGGTATTTCCTGTTCATATCCGGTCTCCCCTGCGTCGGCATACCCGCTCTCGATCCATTCCGAATACATGGAGAACACGCTGTCGTCCATACTTTCTTCAATTTTTTCCTTGTCAATGTCTGCCATAATGAACCTCCTTGTATAATAACTGATCCTGTGTGATCTTCTGTCCCTGATGGTAACCATTTCTGGCAGGGACTCCTTTTCTGACCTTCGGGATGAGTCGACAGTGCACTCTTCCCGGGCATGCATTTGCAACTGACTTCCTGTATTCAGCTTCTGGATCTTTTTCTTTCATGGTCCTCATTTCCCCCTCCTTTCAGATACATTTCCTATAATGGCTGCATAGGAAAAATTGGGTTTTCTACCAGAGTCAGATGAAAACTTTTGACATAATTTTCTATATCTCCTTTTCTAAGATTTCCTATCAGCTCTCTGCCAGTTTCAATATCTGCCAAGTGATATTTCCTATCAGGATCTATGTGCCCCCGGTATTCCTCTAAAACCGTTACATTTATCCTTTTCATATCCCCCGTCCTTCCTTTTCTCTCTTGATGGTCGGATGTTTCTCTACTTCCCATAATTCCCTCCTTAAAATGAAAATGTCCTTCTAAATCAACAGAAATAATTCAGAAAGACTTACAATAACTCCATATTCAGTTTTAATGTTGATCCTAATAATTTCTATAGGAAAAGACGGCATAAACCGTCTTTTCCTTCTGCCAGAGTAGGAGGCTCTGACAGGCATCTATATTGTGCGATTGCCGCAATATAGCTAATAAAAAACGCATCAGCAATCATATCACGGTTCCATATATCTTTTAGCGATATCTAACACGTTCTGTCTCAAACTCCACTTTTGATAATTAATTAGATTACCAAAATGGTACGAATCTACACTGACAGAAAATCGATCTACAGGAACATATAAGAGAGTATCTGTCACAGTGGCATCTGGGCGTATGATTGAAAAATCCAACCACTCGTTAAGGTTTTCGTTTTCATCTACCACATATCTGTAATTCGTGGCTGTAAGCAGGCAGCCTTCACTATTTTCTACATAAACATGTCCTTTGATCTTACTATCTTTTAGAACAGATCCAAGTTGAATAAGATGTCTATATAATGTGGTGTTTTTCCTTATTATCATGTGGTACAACGGAAAACCAGTGAAACTGTAGATTAAATACCACGGGATATTATAAACCGTCGCATCAATATAATTATACGCTCGCATGATTACATAGTTTTCCGCGAGAGTTTCAGCCATTTTAAGCGTTATATAAATACCTGTTTCCTCTTGCAGCAAATAAATAGCTTTATCATAATGCTCTTTAGCAATCCTGTATAATTCCTGTCTTTGCGGTTCTTCTGTCTCAGGAACATATTCTCTGTGTATTGTTACACTTTCAGCTGCTAGTAACTTTTCCATGGGGATTTGCAAAATATGACTTAGACGGTATAAATTCACTGTCGACGGGAGTGTCTCGCCACGTATCCATTTGTAAATAGGATTCGGACATGACAGGTCCAGCATATCCTGCAGTTCCCGGATACTATAGCCGCTATTTTTGATCGCATTCTGCAGCTTTTTCCCGGATAATTTGGTGTTCACTGTCATATAGGTTCTGGTCATCTCAGATACCTTCATTTTCTGCAGGATAATCCAAAATCTCCTGTAAATGTGCTGATGTTGTATCAGACAGTTTGTGTATTGTACGGTCTATGATCTCTGCCATATCTGGCCCGGCAGTTTCCCTGTGCCGGTACAGTTCACTGACCAGTGAGTCCAGCTCCACCGATCTGCATGCATGTATTAAATTGATTTCCTCAATATTGAATTTGTCACTTATCATTATCTTTCCTGCCTCCTGTTTACCTGATTCTGCTCTGGCCTGTCCAGCGTCCTAGATTTTACAATTTCATTGTTTGAATGAAGTCTGCTAAGTACAGATGTTTTTTCCGTTTTTTCCTGACAGCCTGTCCGGTCTTTCGTAAGTTCTGCCATATACCCGTCTATTTTGCTGATAAATTCAGATGCCGTTTTCCGGATTGTATCTAACGATTGTTTTAGTTCCGGCAGTTCTTTTCCCTCTGACCAGCCGGCTACATATGCAAAACTGTAGTCAGACGTATCTATTCCATAGTGCTGGCACACTGTATATGCAACGCTTTCAGCCTGCACTTCTTTACTGCTGCGCGACTTGTCCTTCCCGAAATCCGGGTTATCCCCTGAATGCAGCCTCTGATGTGATATTTCATGAATAACTGTTTTGATGGTCTGAACCTGCTGCATTCCCTTATTGATTACAATTCTATTTTCTGTAAGGCTGAAATAACCTTTTGCACCGGAACTTATGGTATCAAATTCTATTGGGACAGGACATGTTCTTTTTAACGCTTCAAAGAAATCTTCATATCTTTCGACATCCCCCATAAGTTCACTGACACCTGCAGAGGGCAGCTCCCTGCCCTCTGTATCACTGACATCAAAAACATTTACCACTTTAAAAGCCAGTTTCTGGACTTCTACGTTTTCCTTGACAGGATTACCGTTCTCATCTAAAACTGGTTTATTTGTATCAGGATTTAATTTGTTTCGGTTCACCTTTACCCTGTATGGTGCAGGTGCAAGGATCTTTATGGCCTTTGAGCCCTTTCTGACCTGACGCCCATGCTCCGTCTTCCATGCATTGTAGCCTGCAATCAGACTTGCATCCGGCTTCTGCTGGAAGATCAGCAGGATATTGTTGTGGGAATAACTGTGGAATTTTGACATGGTAGTCAGATAATCCTTATATTTCTGGCTCTCAAATAATTCCTTAACTCCCTGTTCAAGCTGTTCCGTTATTTTCCTGACCTGATCGGTCGTATCTTCATTTCTTCCCTTGTTCACAGAATTTTCTTCTCCTCTCCTTTATCATTTACTTTCTCTGCCTCGTCATGTGTGTAAAAAAGAATCCTGCCAAAATCAGTCACTTCAAAGTGAAACCACACTCCACCTTCGGTGTCATATACCCGAAACCGCGGCTTCATCTCTTCTCCCAGTATTATCTGGTCTATGATTCCTTTTTCTATATTGTCACCATCACAAAAATATACAGTTTCACCAACCTCACCAGGGAGCATGACTTTTATCCGTTCAGGATCATAATTTTGCCCGGCTGGTCCCAATTCCTCTTTTCCGCTGTCCTTAGCAGCTGCAGAAATATCAGGCGGGTCTTTCGTTTCTTCTGCAGGATTCTCATTGTCTTCATCACTATCAGAAATCGGGACAAATTCCCGGTACTCCCCCTCTATTGTCTTAATCTGCATCTGTCCGGGCAGGGAACTGCTTTCTATCCCCTCCCCTGTGTACTCTTTCTTTGCATCCCGGATCTCCCTCCGGATTTTTCTTGAGCTCATATCTGGGGTAATCTGTCCTATGAGACGTTCATCGTCTTTAAATGGCAGCATTTCCTGCAGCTGGCTTGTATTAAAGTTCTTATACCGCTCATCTATGTACGGGCTGTCCCCGTTCACGCTATACGCTTTACATATATTGATACAGCGTGAAGCCTTTGGCTGCGAAAAACCAAATTCCTGTTTTGCACACTCCCATATATTTGCATAACCGTCTTCCTTATACTGCCCTGTTTCATCAATAAGCTTCAGATAATATCCGATCGCGATGAAATTTTCCACAGAGGATTTCATCTTTTCCCTGATAATATTTTTTGCATCCTGATACCCCACCTTTTTATACCAGTCCCCATCCTGTGACGGTGATACAAACGAATTTAACGAGAATGATGGTAATGTCTTACTCCTGCCCATACTTTTTTTCCTCCTGTAAAAATTCATCTGTAAACCTGTCGTATGCCTCTGCGACAGCTCCGGTCCTGTCATATTCATAAATACTGATCCCTGATATCGGCGCTTCCTCGGCTTTTACTGAACGGGGAATATGGCTTTCATAAATATGTATGTTCTGTCCATACGCGTCCCTGATGATCTGGGAGACCTGTCTGAAGTTGCATGTCCTGTCATTTGCCAGTGTAAACAGGATCCCGTCTACTTTCAGCTTCGGATTGTATCCGTCTACTACAACCCTTGTAATCGTATTCAGCAGCTGCTCCAGCCCCCTTGCACTATAATACTGCGCCTGCACCGGGATCAGTACGCTGTCTGCAGCTACAAGTGCATTGATCGTAATGATATCCAGGGACGGCTTGCAGTCGATCAATATATAATCATACAGGTGTCTTATCATTTCCAGATATCTGCCCAGGATATTTTCGCGTCCGATGTATATGGATATGAGTCTCATTTCCATTTCTGACAGGTCTATGTTGGAGGGAATAAGGTCAACCCCTTCCCTGTTATGCAGTACACCGTAATCACTATTGATAGGTTCCTTATGGATCATCCTGTCCATGATCGTCGTAATCGTGATGTCGATGCTGTCCGGATCATAACCGAGCCCCTGTGTCGTGTTCCCCTGTGGATCCAGGTCGATCAGACATACTTTCTTTCCAGATTTCGCCAGTCCGACTCCCAGGCTGATCGTTGTGGTGGTCTTACCGACTCCACCCTTTTGGTTTGCAATCGCAATAATTCTGTTCATCATAAATTTTCCTCCTAAAAATTAATGATACTATGTGTTAATAGTCCCTATATCTATCTAAAAAGGTGAACCTTTTTAAACCACAAAAAAAGAACCCTTTTACCGATTCTTAATGAGATATTGGTTCCTTTATCTTTCCTTCCTTATTTTGTTGTGTTTACTAATTGGTAGCATCTGCCGCCATATCCTCCGTTAAATCCGTTATCACATCCCCCTTGGACTGGAATTCGCAGGCATTGAATGGAATCCCTCCTGCGGCCTGCGGCCAGAGCGCAAGTGTGTGGTCAACGTAGTATTTATCAAAACCTGACTCTTTGATCTCCTCCGGAGTAAGGTTTCTCGTCAACTGGTACACAATCGCACAGATCATCTCAAAGTGCGCCAGTTCCTCTGTACCGATATCTGTTAGTACACCCGCAACTGAGTTGTACGGCATCGTATATCTCTGTGCAAGATACCGCATAGACGCCGCAAGCTCGCCGTCCGGACCTCCATACTGACTGATTATAACCTGTGCGATCTGCGGATTGGTCTGGGTGATCTTTACCGGATACTGTAATCTCTTCTCATAATTCCACATTAGTTATAGCCTCCTTCCCACGGCCAATCCTGTATGGCCCATTTCCATTCCCTGATATCCATATCCACACAGCTAAGCACAAGCGGTCCATACTTTTCAGTGTAGTCCTTGACAAGCTTGTTTTTCAGCGCATTGTACTGTCTGAAATTCTCCATTCCCTGCTGGTCATACGGATGGGTATCGAGATAGAGGTTGAGATCCTTTAACACAAAATCGATTTTGCTGATCTCCTGCAAGAGCTTCTGACGTTCTGAGTCCATACATGGTTTACACCCTGCGTTCATCCCTTCACCCTCCTCCCTAAAAATGGTTTGTTGAGTTCCGGAAAGATCGTACCTGTCTTGAATGCCTCGTCAAGATTCTCGTACATCATACAATTTCTCTGCCATGGTACATATGCCATCGCTACGGGGAACTGTTCCATATACGCCATCTGTGGTTTCCATTCCTGCATATGTGTACTACTCCTTGTTGTTTTTGAATAGTTACTATCATAATATGTCGGATGAATGAAAATGCTACTATTCTGCCGACCGTCGAAATGGCCTCGCAAATAAAAATGCGCCAAAGAGCAATCCGTTTAATACCGCTGAGGCCAGAAGCTCACTCCATGTTATCGTCTGGTTTTCAAGCACACCGGACGTATAATTATTGGAAATGACGGGAACCAGATTATTGTTCATAAAATGCAGCGCTACCGGAACCCAGATGTTGTTCGTCTTCATATAAGCATATGCGAAAAAGATGCCAAGTGTAATACAGGTGATCTGCTGTGCCAGGATCATAAGAAGCTGACTGTCCTGCGTATAATAAAACAGATCAACAGGTAAATGCCAGATCCCCCACACGATGCCGAGCAGCAGCACACCGCCCCGCATGCCGAACCGCCGCTGCATCAGGGGCTGCAGATAATACCGCCATCCATACTCCTCACCCAGAAATGCAAAATACAGGAAGAAAAAATTCACTGGCATCACTGCCAGTTGGATCCATGTATACGGCTGTTTTAGCAGAATGCCGAAGTTTGCCCATTCACCACTGGCCAAAACCGCGATTGCCGTTCGGAACATATACAGCGCGAAGAATAAGAGAATGCAAAAACATGATGTTGCCGTATTCTTCCAACCCAGACCGTACATCTGGCGTTTTTCCTTCTTCGTTGCCAGCAGAATGATCCACCCGGCAATGCTTGAACCGATGATCAGCAATTGGACTGCCAGTGTCCACAGCGGAAGGACATATCCGTTGCCGGCTGCGATCATCGCGTAAGGATTTAATATTGATATAACTGCCATGACGGCAAGAACCGCTGTCACGCAGATAAAAAACACAAAAAACACCCTGGGGATCGATGCATCATTTTTTCTTGTACATAAAACAGCCAGCATCACACCTGCCGCCGGATAAAACATCTGTGCATTCGCGAATATGCCCAGATCAAGGTTTCTACCATTCCCATACCACATCAGCATCCCCATCAGGAAGGTAACGCCGTAGGCAACTGCGATATAGATGCGTAATCCCTTTCCTTTTTCCATATCTTCCATAATGTTCCTCCTCATCTGCACGATCCCAACATTTCTTGCGCTTCTTACCTGATGATAAACTGCACCAGCTTCATATCCTCATCAAAAGCAATCGTAAACTGTATCGTCCCTTCCTCGTAGCTTCCGATCATGACAACGCCTCCAAACGCCTGCTGTGTCTCCTGATCGACATTTCCAACGACGATCGTCTTTACGATCTCCTGGAATGCCCCGCACTTTTCATGATAAGGTTCACTCTGGGACGCAAAGTTATCTACTGTGATCACTTCCTGGAACACATCACTGCCCATATCGATTATACTCTGATAATCATGGTCATTGAAATATCCGATCGCCTTTTCAGCTTCCGCCTTGACAGTCTCCTCGTCAAACTGTTCCGGCAGGGGCTGCGCGCCACATGCGGTGAGGGTCAGTACCAGCATCAATACCACTGTCACCCTGCACAGGATCGCGTTTCTCTTTAAAAAATTTTTCATAAATACCACCTTTCCTTTTATTATATATCTGAAATCTACCTGCAGGATCTTACAACAGATCAACACATATGCATCTTATTGCCTGGAAATATTTATCCATTATCGGGAAACAGCAGCGTGACGGAAAAGACGTCCTCCCTCTGGACGGTCTGCATCTCACCGTGGTATTTCTCAACGGCATTGCGCACATTTTCCAGACCGATCCCATCATGCCCTGTCTTGGAAGACCTGCCTGGCGTGTATGTTCCCTCAGTGGTGTTGGACATCTTTATGACACAGAAATCCTGGATCTGTTCTCCCTGTAGATGAAGCCTGAAATCCTGATTTCCTCTGCACTCCTCCAGCGCATTGTCCAGCAGATTGGCAAATATTGTCGTCGTGTCCATGTCCGACAGAAACCCGAGGCGGACTCCCATCAGACTGCAGTAAAACTGCTCCTGGTTTAGCGATTTTAATTTATCATTTAATATGATATTGAGCATACGGTTGTCCGTATAATAAGTCATCCCCAGTGCATTTAACATCTGATGCATGTCAGCGACATAGCTGCGGGATCCAGCAAATTTCTGAGACTGTTCCAGCACCTGCAGATGGTTTCGGATGTCATGGATCACCTTGCGCGACTTCGCATAGTTTGATTCCAGGTCCGCATAAAACTGATGTGTCAGCTCATTCTGCTGTCTCGTCAGTTCCAGCTTGTGTTTTAGCTCCTGCGTCTTTGACACATCATGCCAGAAGTAGAGGCAGTACAGATTGATCACCAGGACAAGTGCGCAGTACACGATCAGCCACGCATGTCCAAACCGCAGTAGAAACACATCCGAACCGACTGCGAACATGAAAATAAGGACCATGCTGATGACTGGAACCAGAAGCATTCCCCGGATCCGAAACCGCATCTGCACTGACATGTATCTTTTTCTGATCAACACTTTGAATACAAATGTGATGGCGATCAGCAAAAACGCCTTCAAAAGAACCAGACAATATGCATGCGTTCTATGTTCCAGAGAAAATACGCCCCACATCACCGCAGCCGCAAAGATCGCGATCATCTGTGTCGCATACAGGGAAAACATAAAACCAACCTGATACAGTGTCCCTACCCTGTCCCTGTGATACAGCAGATATCCTGCCATAACATAGTATAACGTGATCCCTGCCATCGTCACAGCGTCATCCTGCCAGACCGTCGGAATCATCACAGTCAGAAGCGCATAGACAAGCCATGCCGCCGCCCGCACTGCGCACAGTATCCGCCTGTCCCCCGTCACCCGCGCACTGCGCGGCAGCAGTGTGACAACATACATGGAACAGAACATCAGGGAGGCAATATCCAACAATGTAAATATCCAATCCACGATCATGTGCATCGATCCCCCTCCATCCGCTGACGCTCCAGGCGTCCGGACAGGTAATTTGTCAGTTCCTGTTTCCACTCTTTTTGCTTTTTCTGGGACAGTGGAACCTGGTCACCATTGTCCATGAAAATATCAAGATTCCTGACATTTTTCACATGGAGCAGATTGACCACGAAGCTCTTATGCGGCATGGAAAATCCCATAGAACAGAGTCGCTCATAAATACTGCCGATCTTTCCCGTCATATGGTATATCTTCTGTACCGTCACCATATGGATCCTGCGGCTGACAAATTCAAAATAACAGATATCTGATATATCAACGCACACCGTTCCCTCATTGGTATGAAAATCAAGGATCTTTTGTCTGTCCGTCTTTTTCACATAATGGAAAACGTCTTCCAATACCTGCTGCAGCCGGACAGGAGCGATCGGTTTCAACAGATACTGGAATGCATGAACCTCAAAAGCTCCCGCCACATAATCACGATATGATGTGAGATAGACGATCCTGGTCTCCCGGTCCCGTCCGCGGATCTGCCTGCCAGTCTCGATCCCGTCCATTCCTTTCATGTCGATATCCAAAAATATGACGTCAAAGGAATCGTATGCGGCAAGAAGCTCTTCCCCAGAACCAAAACAGGATATTTGAATGTCCTTATTCCATTCCCCGATCACACCAGACACCATCTCGCAAACTGCCTGCTCATCATCACATATTGCAATCTGATACATCCTATCCCCCCGCCAATCTCCATATGTTTCAGTATACTGAATACCGTTAAAAAAGTAAATCCGGATTGAACAAAAGATAAAAAAACACGTATGAAATACCGATTTTGACACATACTGAGACCATATATTGATAAATGTCCTTTATCGGATTATGCAGGTGAAAGCAGAACAGGAACAGTTTTCCAATACCAAATAACTCAGAAAGGAATGGTTATTCCTATGTATCAAAGTTTTGAACAAAACAAGAACCATATATCGGAGATGCTCCATGTTGACCAGTCTTTTGACATCGTGAGCAGAGATGTGCTGATCGGTGAAAAAAATGCCGTATTTTATTTTATCGACGGATTCTGTCAGGATGCGCTGATGCAGAAGCTTCTGCAGTTCCTGATGGGATTAAAGGCCGGCGATATGCCCCAGAACGCCAAAGGACTCAACCAGCTCATGCCCTACGTCGAAGTTGACCTTACGAAAGATTTCAACGAAATAGCCAAGAATGTGCTCTGCGGCGTATTTGCGGTCATGATCGAAGGCTTCGACGAATGCATTCTGATCGACTCCCGCACCTATCCGGCACGCAGCGTGTCAGAACCAGATAAAGATAAAGTCCTGCGCGGCTCCAAAGAC
>Ga0137306_100078_pt1 | contig 147844 bp, 141 predicted proteins | sample Inofroosms_March_FD_97187 | JGI IMG/M metagenome (GOLD analysis project Ga0137306, IMG submission 97187) | Mouse cecal microbial communities from Vienna, Austria - N-Acetylneuraminic and N-Acetylglucosamine D2O microcosms_March | ecosystem: Host-associated > Mammals > Digestive system > Large... | reverse complement strand
GGCAAAATCATTATCGGCTGCAAGCCACTCGTCCCACGCTTTGCTAAAGCAATCCATTTCCCACGTTTGTACCATTTCAATTCGATCGCCGCTGCCAATGAGCTCTTTCCATATTTTCGGGCTTTTAAACATATAGGCATCATCCCCAAGCCAATCAGAAAGAAGTTCTTCGGCACGGTCTGTATATTCATCCTTCAAGCCGGGAATGCCGATCAACACCACACCTTTATCTTTTATGAATGGCAGAATCTTTTCCTGAAAAAACCCCTTATGACCTGCAAAATAATGGTATGAGTCAATACTAACCAGTGCATTAAACTGCTTTTCTTTAAAATGAAGATCATTCGCATCCTCACAAACAGGTACTACCTGTGCTCCAATTCCCCACCTCTCAAATCGTTTTCCGTTCTCTTCTGCACTTACCCAGAGATCGTTTGCCCAAACCCTTGCACCGGTCTCTCTGGCAATTACCAGACTGGTCATTCCCGTTCCGCATCCCAAATCAAGAATGGAAGCATCAGGAGCCAATTGCAGGGGATACCTGTTAAATAACTCTTCTAAAATCCTTATACTATTTGGTCCCATCATGGTTTCTGATGAGATGTACTGCTTGTAATTACTGATATTCATATATCTTCTCCTCCTATAAAACTTAAAAGTTCCCTCAAATTTTTTAACCAATTTTGAAATTTTCAATTTATTACAAAACTGCTATTTTTTGCAGACTGTATGACTGACAACAATTATCACAAAACAATCAACGGCTACCATGCCAAGGAAAATATATGCAAAGGCAGCCGGCAGCACATCTTCAAACAATCCCATAACCAAAATGAGAATTGCTATGACAGCCATGCCGCTTCCTGTTGTTCGACACAGTTTCTTTTTATCATATTTTGCCTTTTCTTCTGTTGACGCCATATTGTAACCGGCAATAAGCCAGCTTCCATGACCGGAAAGTAAAATTACGGACAATACCAAAAATATGGCAAATGCCACCCATATTACCCAATCCGGTCCGTTTGAAATATCTGATAATTTCATGATTTTATCCTCTCTTTACAGCTGGAATTTGACGATGATATGTTCATCTGCTCCATATATGTTCCACCAGCTTTTTCATTATTGAAGTTTTCCCGTATAAAGGGATATTCGGTTTTCTCACTCAGCAATAAATCATATGCCCTTACCTTGCGGAAGGTATTTCCCATCATCTCATGCTCCCTGTAATTTCGAATTGCATCTAAGTCAAATTCTGCATAAAATAAACCTTCCGTCAAATCATCCGCCATCAATAAAACGTTATCCGCACATTTACCGTTTTCATCCCAGCAAATCGGACTAAATGCGCAGGAATTACCGGCATTCTCACCATTGGGATTTGCCATTGCAACACCAGTCATATTCTCATAGGCTCTGGTCTGTAACGCGCACAGGCGCGGTTTCATTGCACTGCAATCGTTAGGGACAAGAATTACTTCCGCCCCTTTCAACATAAGTATACGCGCACTTTCCGGATATTCACGGTCATAGCAGATCATGATACCCAGTTTCATTCTATTTTCCTCGTTTATTCATCCTTGATTTATCAATTTGAAGTTTTATGCCTAACGCAAGTACAAAACCTCCAAGCAATATAAAAAATGACCATACAGCATTCCAATATATTGAGTCCACGCCAAACATCCACAGTAAAAGTTTATTCCAAAATTCTAATTTAACTGCAATAGCAAATAGATCAAACAACAGATATGCGCCGCCGAATAGATATATCCATCTCCACCAATAGTTGTTATGTCGATTTTGAAAGAAGGTTATAATCCCTAAAATACAAAGCACAGCTAAGATTCCCATCAAGATAAAATAGAATAAATCCTTATTTTCCAGTACACCAATCCAAAATTCAGCATAAGATTTTCTATCTGTCAATCCCCATATTCTGTGTAAATGGAATAAACCGAACGCCATGAAAAACCAAGGTTCCCATACTATTATCTTCTTTTCCAATTTTTTTCCCTTGAATTTTGATATAAGCAAAGCTTGTTTTATCCTATCAAAAGTTTCGACAAATATCAGGCCAACAGTTCCTTCTCCGTTTCAAGCAATATCTGCGCTAACACCTTATAATCCAAATATTGTATGCCGTCTTTTCCAAGATAAATCTTATCAGATAATTTACTGCTATAATATAGGTCTATTGCCTTTTCATAGGAAAAATCACATATCTTTGCCAGATATGTTATGATTCGTTCTTCAAGATTTTCCCGATACACACTTTCTAACATTTCTTCATTCATATCTCCATTACCTCATAAAACGATTCATAATATAATAATTGATTGATTGCCTTTTGACTTATAAACGCAATCTGGTCATAATTAGGATACACTTTTATTTCTTCCAAAGCTCTTTCCTTATCCCATATACCAGAATGATACATATCCACTACTCTAAATACCTTATCATTTGCCACTTTCCCTTTTATCAAATCATATTGTAAATAATCTTTTTCTTCATCGCGGCATCTACATACAAAATCAATCCATTCCGTTAAATCCTCTGCAAAACATTTACAAATCAGCCCATCTAAATCTTCTTCCATGTTATAAACAGTAACGATTGCTTTATCTGCATTACAAATATCAGCTTTTCTTCTTGCCCATCTCTCAGCCTGTTCTTTTACCGTCGTCACATAGAATCCTTTTCCAAAATCAAGCGACCGAAAAGAATGTTCTACATCCGGCTGATTTACAATCACATTTGAACCATGATAAACTATCATATAGATATCCCCCTGACTGTAAAATATTCCTTGATATCTTCAATAATATACTTTGTACTTTGTGTGTGAAGAATCTCGTAATTTGGCACTAAAAATCCCATAATACAATTTGTACTTTTCATATTTTTATATACTTCGGAAGGTTTCTGCTTCCATTGATTTGCACATGCATGAATCATATATATAACAAATGAAAACGTATCTTTATTCATAGTTCCATTTCCCTTCATTTATAATCATTTTTATATCATTACATCGGTTTTAGATTTCTATTAAGCCTGTCTACCATCCAGGCAATCCGCTTTTTTCGTCCGGCATCTGTCTTTGCGTCAAAATATGCCCGCGTATAGGTCTTCTTTACTGATGGGGACATAGCCAGAAAGTTTGTATAGGCAGGCTCATATTCTTCCAACAATGCAGAAAGGTGTGCAATTTGTTCTTCTGTAATACCCATAGGTTTGGGAGCGTCCCACTGTCCGTTTGCTTTGGCTTCCTCTATTTTCTTTCTGCCGAAATCGGTCATGATTCCCCGTTCTTCAAGTTCTTTGACCAATGCCTTATTTTTCTCCGACCACTTGCTTTTTTCCCTGCGCATATGAAAATATTTTTTATAAGTTTTTTCGTCAAGGCTTTGCATCTGTCCGTCAATCCATCCAAAACAAAGGGCCTCTTCAAGCGCTTCTCCTGCTTTGATTGTTTTCGGTCCGCCGACTTTGCCAAATAAAAGCCAAATGCCGTCATTTGACTGGCAATGCTCAGAAAGCCATCTCCTAAATTCTTCCCTGTCGGTAAATTCCATGATATCGTCCATAATAGCTTCTCCCTTTATTAATCTTATCCGTTCAAAACACGCTGATTATAATTTGTAGTTTTCTTCCAAATCCTCTTCTCCAATATTTCTTATGAATGTGATATCCGATTTCCGGAAGATTTTCTCCATCAATATCCTGAATGGTTACTTCACAAGCGCCTATAAATTCTCCGAAAATGAATAATGGCGGGGTAAATCCCCGCCTATGGATGGATCAGGGCCTCTCGACCAGCCTTTTTCATGTTTTATTCCCCTTGGCTATGTCCAATCTTTTTGTCACTGTTCAAAATGTGGTTCACGAGCCATTGTATCAGAAATTCCAACAGTTCCTCTAAGGTTTCCTGCTGATTTTCATCGATATGTTCTAAATCCATCTCCTCTAATCGTGTCACAAATGCATCATGTGCCCTTTTCTGGGCTTCAAGTCCGTCATAATGAATACTTTCCATATAAAGTTCCTCGTCCTGGAAATGGAATTTGGTGTAATCCTTTAATTCCTCCAGCAAACGGACAATCTCATCATATTTATCGTATAAAAATTCATCCGCAATGGCATGATGCACTTCTCCTATGATACGGAACAGTTCTTTGTGCTCCTTATCAATCAGCGTAATTCCTGTCAAATATTCTTCGGTAAACAAAGGAGCTTCCTTACATTCCTCTAATCTCTTAAACTTACCTATCATAAGGTCACAGCTGATGATATGTCTGTATAACCATGTTACCAGATATTTTAACAGATCTTCAAGAACGACCTGCTGCTCATAATTAGAAGCAAAGGAGCTTGTAAGACTGTTAATCTTGTCACAAAAAAAGAGATGTTGTTTTTTCTGCAGTTCCAGCTCCGGATGACGGATACTTTCCATATAAGCTTCCTCATGCCGGAAATGTTCTTCCGCATATTGTTCCAGTTGTTCTATCAATTCCCGAATCCGGTCGTATTTATCATTCAAAATCTGATTTTCCAGCAATGCCTGGATTTCATTTATGATTCGAAAAAGTCCCCTATGCTCATTATCAATTTCATCTACGCCAATCAGGCAATCATCCGTAAAATAATACATTGTGATTTCCTCCTTCTAAAGCCAATCCGTATCATATATGGGCAAGCCGCTTTATGCTTATATGATATCATACAAATACTTTTCTCTGGAGATGTTTTTCAAAATTGTGGGAAAATTTTTAATTTGCACAAACCAAAGCTTCTTTCTCCGATTGCAAAAATGTTTCCTCCTCAGCTTTTCATTAATTCAAGCACTTCTTTCATGGAAATGCAATTGGCATATCTGCCCTTCCACATAAAATTATTATAATATTCATACGTTTCTTTCGCAGACATATATTGATTATCAAAGGTAGAATTGGTTTCTTCTGGCACTACCATATGAAACCCGTGTTCAAAGCCGCATTTGACCGTAGCGTCAATACAATAATCTGTCTGCAAACCGGCAACAATAATCTGTTTTACCTGCTTTCCGGTAAGATATTCTAATAGCCCGGTATCCCTAAAAGGACTATTCACTGTTTTGTCAAAAATTTTTTCATCTTTATCCGGTTCAAATTCGTCATATATTTCAAATCCGTCCGTTCCTCTTGTCAATTCCTGACCACTTCCATCATCATGGCGGATATAAATTACTTCAATATTATTTTCTCTCGCCGTCTTAATCAGCTTTTTTACATTGGCTACAAATAGTTCAAAGTTATACAACTCTTTGTTTGTTATCTGTTTTTGTGTATCCACAACTAACAATACCATATTCCCTGCCTCCACCTGATTCATTTTCTATTCCATGATTTATCTAACAGGAGTATAGTCAATTTCAAAAAAACCCTGCAAAATCACATAAGACATTATAGCACAAAAAAGCCCCTAGCAAGGCAAAAATTTCCACTTGATAGAGGCTTCCTTATAGATTCCAGCTGTTCTTAGGCTTTATATTTCAAAAAATAAATTATTGAATATGATCAAATCCATTCTCATCATAAAGTTCATACAGCAGATAATCCTCTGCCAAAATGCATGGTTCTACATGGGCGGCATAAAATGCGTCATATTCCGCGCCATCCTGCAAATCAGTATATTCCTTTTTCTTCGCATCATAAACTGTATAGCGAATTTCCCCGTCATATTCTGAAAGATCCACGAAATCTATGTACATGGTACGTTCTGCTGTATCCCCAGATATGCAATAAGCCGACCACTCATTCTCCCATGATCCGCCGGCACCATGCCAGTGTCCATGAATTACTACCTCATCTGTTTCGAGGTTAATGCCGTAGATGTTATCATATAAAAGAAAAACAGGCTCATCCGTGTAAGTAAACACCGCCGTAAGTCTCATATAAGTCGAGTATAAAAACAATTCCGGCGTACCATTGTCATCAACATCGCACAGGAAATATTTATCAAAATTATAATGTTCTTTACCAAAATACACTGCAGGATAACTGAAATCCCCATACTTTTCTATCTGTTTCCAATCATCAATAAATACTTGGTAAGCTTCCCGCCAATCCTTGGGCGATTCACTTTCTTTTTCCAATATCAATTGCTCAATCTCCAGTTCCGGCAATATTTCCAAAATATCTGTCTCTTCCTCTAACTCTTCTATTTGCGGAGTTACAAAATTCTCCTCCGCATGATTTGCTTTTGCTCCACATCCGCTTAATCCAATCATTGCCGCCACCCAGAGGGCGGCTGTCCAGATTTCCTTTTTCATAGTTTCATTCCTCCTGACTATGCCCATTTTTTGTCACTGTTTAGAATATTATTTGTTATCAGTGATTGTTAAATTGCTTAAAAAACGAGACATGGTCTTTTAATTCAACAAACCCTTTCTTCTGATAAAACCTGTATGCAGGAACAGTTCTCTCGGTCTGAAGAAAAATTTGTGTCACTTTTCTGTTTTTCATAACATATTCTTCCATTTCCTTTATAAAAAAGGTCCCTATCCCCTGCCCATGGACAAGCCGATTAATTCCCTATCTTCAAAAAGCCCCAGCGTCAGGGAATTCCTGTTTCCTATTAAATCCATAATATACTCGTGAAGCTGCGTTTCATCGCTCCAGTCATCGTTCCACGGTTCGTTTGTAAATATCTCTGCGAATAATGATTTGATTTCCTCTATAAGTTTAATATCCAATTCCTTTATTGTAATCACAATCCCCATTTCCTCCCTGGATGTCTATTCAAAAATACAAATGGCGGGGTAAATCCCCGCCTACCGGTGGGCACGGGTCTAACGGCCGGCCCAAACCATGACCGCAGTCACGATTGATTATATGATGATATTATCATAGTCGTTCCTACATTTCAAACATCTTCCGTATATTCAATGCTCAAATCAAATTCCTCTTGAAAAAGCTATTCTGCTGCCATTTCTCTTTTCTTCTGCAAATGTAATCCCTTCTCCCGGCTCCAAATGTTTTAACGCCTTTCCCGACTCTTTTCTCCAAAGAATCATACCAAAGGGAATCACAACTGCCTCCGCCAATACAAACGCCATCCAAATCAGCGACAGCTTCCCAAATCCGGATAAAACGGCGATAAAAATAATCGGTAAGACCACCTGCCTGCTCAATGTAAGCAGCATACTTTGGACTCCCATACCCAGGCCCTGAAAGGCTGCGGAATAAGTAAGACAGACATTAGAAAGCAGGTAGCTTACTGCCATAACCCGCAGTGCCGTAACACCGATTGCAAGCATTTCTTCCGAAGCATCAAATAAAAGCAATGTCTGCTCCGGTATCATCTCCATAATCAGGAAGAAAACACTGTAAAAAATAACGGAATACAGCGTTGCCCATCGGCAGCCCTGATAGATTCTTTTTGGCTTCTTTGCCCCGTAATTGTAAGCAACAATCGGAATCAGGTCGCTTCCCATTCCGTTTACCCCAACGGTTACAAGTCCCTGGATTTTTACACATGCCCCATAAACCGCAACAGCGGTAGGCGTAATAACCATAAGAACAGAATTCACATAGATTGCCAAAATAGATGCGATTGCCTGTACCAATGTACTCGGTATCCCTATTTTTAAAATAGCCGCCATACAACTCTTATCTGCTTTTGCCGTAAAATGAATCGGTATTTCCCGATTCCAGCAGCAGTTAATGAAATAGCCGGCAAAGCACCCTGCCCATTGTCCAATGACAGTAGCAAGCGCCGCACCTGCCGTTCCCATTGCCCCATCATCCCCAAGGAACCAATCATACAGATGCGCAGATAAGGAATTCCGTAATTCATAATAATTTCATTTCCGCCGGACTGCCATTTGAAGTATACTTCCATCGCCAGAATTTCCAGAATAACCACCAGAATCCATGCCAAAAATGCCAAAACCAGTGCCGCCGATGCTGTTCTTTCCACTTTTTCTTTATCCTGTGCACCCAATGCCTTGGAGATTACGGCATTTAACCCCACCGCGATTCCAAGTCCCATGGCTGACATAAGGATCTGTACAGGCGCCGCCAGCGACAACGCGGTCAATGCATCCTCTGAGACTCTGGACACGAATATGCTGTCCACAAAATTATAAAGGGAATTGATCAGCAGGGAAATCATCAGGGGAACTCCCGTTTTCAGCACCAGGCCTGACATTCTCGCTGTACCCATACTATGACTGGTCTGCGGCATTTCTGCCATACTAACACATCTCCTTTCCTGCCCGGAATCTTCTTTCTGTTTTGAATCATCCTAAACTCTTTCCTCATTTCCCTATTCGAGGGATAAGGTTACCGTAACATCTCCGGTTCCCAATGCTTCTCTCAATTCTTCTGCATCCACATTATCGATTTTTCCAATGGGCGTCAGGCTCCAGGAATTTGTATCATAATAGATGACGAACGTCCTGCCCTGATACAGAATAATATCGCCTGTCTGCGTATTCATCTGTTCATTATTCTGCGGCAGCGTAACCCCCAGGTCTGCACCTTTTTCCATATTGGCATAATCACTCATATTCAATGTAAGGGAACCGTCCGCCATCAGTTCCTTTAATGCATCCACGGAGGAATTCTCCGCCAGTGTTGCCGTAAAAACGGTATCTCCCACCTGAACTTTCATCTTCATTCCTGTTTCCTCCTGCTGCGTACTTTCCCGGGCAGATTCCGCTGGCTGAGTCTCCGTCTTTGCCGCTTTTAATTTCTCCGGCTCTTCATCGGGCTGTTTGGATGAAACCGTACTGATTTCCGATTCTTTATCTGTATTCCGTTCCTCTTTGTCTTTGCTGTCTCCACAAGCCGTTACCATAAATAACACTGCTAAAAACAGCGCCGTATAAATCAGTTTTTTCATGCCTGTCTCCTTAAAAAATCACTCTGATAAAGATAATTGTTCCAAACAGACTTAAAATCGTTTCAATTACTTCAAAAAAGTCAGGCGCAGTTACATTTTTTACAAGCATCATCTCTGTTTTTTTGCCCGCAGATTAAAACCTCGCCTTTGGCATTTTCATCATCCCTAATCAGTTCTCCCACTTCCGGCACCTCAATCCGGCCGGATAAAGGATTTTTAATGCTCTCAACCTTTGTTGTAATGCCGGCTTCCACTTCGGATTTTTCAAAAGCAAGATCCGTATCAATCATCTCACAATCAATCAGTTTCAGGTTTTTACAGTAACAAAACGGCTGGGTTCCGATAATCCTACAGCCTATTAAAGTCAGTCCCTCGGAATACCATGCCAGGTATTCGCCCTTTACCACACTGTTTTTAACGGTTATGTTTTTACCGTGCCAGAAAGCGTCCTTCGTATCAAATGCACAGTTTTCAAAGGTTGCATTTTCAATGTACTGAAAAGAGTATTTGCCCTTGAAAGTCACGCCTCTGAAAGTCAGATCCTTTGAACGCATCATGAAATACTCACTGGCCGCTTTCGTATCTTCCATATGGATTCCTTGTACAGACCAGCCGAATTCCGGCGAAATAATGTCACAATTCCTTATATGGACATTGCTGCACTCCCTCAGCGCTTTTATTCCATGCATCTTACTGTCCGTAATTTCTACGTTGTCAGAATACCACAGTGCCGCACGGCAAAGCTCCGTCATTTCCAAATCGGTAATTTTCAATCCATGGTCATGCCAGAAAGGATAGCGCAGATTGAAAAAGCAATGCTCGGCCACAACATCCTTTCCCTCTTTAAATGCACTTTCGCCGTCTGCCGGCCCGTCAAAGGAACAGTTTCTTACCAATACGCCATTACTTCCGTAAAACGCGCGTTCCATATCAAATGTCTGATTTTCAATTACTTTCATGATATCTTCCTCCATATCAAGATTTATTTTTATAGAATCTCTTTACTTCCCTTTACTGAACCGAACAATTTTATATCCCCGTCCTTCCGGCAAAATCCCGGATATTAGAATCAGATGCAACATTATAAAGATATGTTTTTTATCTAATATTGCTCCTTATCTCTATTCTTAAATGTTTTTGACTTTTCTGTTTTTATTATACTTTTCTCCATATTCAATAGCAAATATTTATAATTAATCAACTTGAATAAGTTTTTTCTATTCACATGCAATAGGCGCAGTCAATTTATTGGTTTTAATTTTTCCCTCTGTGTGATTACACTTTCGTTATAATCTGGCCCTTCCACAGATACGCTTGGCACAGCAAGCATAGCAAATGCTTATATTAAACACATTTGCATAGTTGAGTCCTATCCATCTGCATGCTATACTGTAAACAATAAAATATGAAAAGAAAGGGAAGAAAAATATGGAATTACGTGTACTTCAATATTTTCTCGCTGTGGCAAGAGAGCAGAGCATTATACGGGCTGCAGAATCACTGCATCTTTCCCAGCCCACTCTCTCCACCCAGATAAAAGCTATGGAAGAAGAATTGGGAAAACAACTTTTGATCCGGGGAACAAAAGGCTCCAGAAAGGTCACACTGACGGAGGAAGGAATGATCTTAAGAAAGCGGGCAGAGGAAATACTGAATCTGGTACAAAAAACAGAAAGAGAAATTTCCCTTTCCGATCAGGTTGTTATCGGCGATGTTTATATAGGCACAGGAGAAACCGATGCGGTCCGCTTTATCGCCAAAGTGGCAAAAAAGCTTTATGCAGCCTATCCCGGAATTCATTACCACATTGCCAGCGGAAATGCCGAATTTGTATTGGAGCAACTGGATAAAGGACTGATTGATTTCGGAATTGTATTCGGCCCCATAGACCATACAAAGTACCATTCAATCCCCTTACCCTATAAAGATACCCTGGGCGTACTGATGCGAAGGGATTCCCCCCTTGCCGAAAAGGAGGCTGTTAGACCTGAAGATTTGTGGGAAAAACCGCTGATTGTATCGAGACAGCACGATAATGACGGGGGCTTGGCGGAATGGATAAAACGTGATATTTCTGAAATTGAAATTGTTGCCACCTACAACTTGCTTTTCAATGCCTCACTCATGGTGGAGGAAGGCTTAGGCTATGCAATCGGACTTGACAAAATCATCAATACCTCCGGCAACAGCAATCTATGCTTCCGCCCCCTCTCTCCCAAAAGAGAAGAAGGCATGAGCATTGTCTGGAAAAAATATCAGGTATTTTCCAAAGCCTCCGGGAAATTTATGCTGGAAATGAAAGAACTGGCAAACCAACATGTATGACCGGCTTAATAAATTTAACGCACTCTTGATGCATTCCATTACTAATGGATGTACCTGGTAATTTATGAAATGTAATCACAATTTTGATTTTTGTTTCCTTGTCAGCTTCTGTTATTTCCATAACGATTCCCATAATCCGATTTTGCACATTTCGTATATTTTTCTACAAATGTGCTTTTTGCATCGGTATAGGCATCCCGGTTATGTTCATATTTTTTCCAGAGAGAAAGCTTTAACTTTTCATATTCCTTTGCAAGCTCCGGATGACTGTTCATGTAATCCCGAAAATACAATTCATCATTGTCGCCGTCATAACGTAAGTGTATGTGAAATACACGATCAGCAAATCCCTTGTCCGTATATCCCTTGTTAAAGGATTTCCTGTTTTCCTCCTCAGACATACAGATATAACCACTGTTTACAAGTTTCTCTTTTATATCTTCCATAGAAATGCTCTTCGGAATCTCAATCAGAATATCAACGATAGGCTTTGCCCATATATGATCGATTGCCGTACTCCCAATATGATGGATCCTGAAATCATTGTCACATAAAATATCAGCTATCTCTTGTTTTTCTTCATCATACCAGTCTTTCCAACAGCTTTTATGTTCAGAAAGAATGATCGGGAATAATTCCCATAACTCTTCTAATGTCATTTCAGATAAAGATTTATTCATACAATGCTCCTTAAATAAATTCTTTTGTAGTTTGGAAAGGAACGTCCTATCATGTTTCATCCACATGACACATTATTTTTAATCTCTGTGCTTCATTCGCTTCAAAACCAAATTGTTCATAAAAAGAAATTTTATCAGGCACAGCGCATAATTCAACAAAAATATCCGTAGATTTATCTAAAAATAAATGATCTCATATGGTTCAGACATACCCCATTGCCTCTTTAACAATAAACATTTTTTCATCCCCGCACAACTTTTTCAACAGTTCAAAGGCAACATCCGGCGCTGTTTCCGGGCAATAGGAAGTAATGATATTGTCATCCACCACAACCCGCTCATTTACCACATTGACGCCAAATTCTGCTAACTGTTTCTGCCTGCATCCGCCGTTTAAATGATAGGTTGTAGCCCTTCTGTTTTTCAGCACGCCGCTTTTTCCTAAAGGCAGGGCGGCAACACAAACGGAAGCGATGGGTTTTTTCTTCCGGCTAAAAGCTTTTATCAAATTCAGAAATTTCTCATCATATGCTTCTTCATAAAAGCCAAATTCTTCAAAGCCGCCGGGAATCGCCAAAGCATCATAATCATCCGCTGAAATTTCATCAATCGTTTTATCCATAACAACGGGAACATGAAATGTACTGTTTACCGTTTTCGTGAATCCACATGTATCAACATATACCGGGCATTGAAAATCATTTCTGGCCCAGCCCATTACATCAATGAAAACGCTGAATTCCATTGTCTCAAATCCTTTTGCGCAAAATACTAAGATTTTCATTTGTGTATCTCCTCTGCTCCTTATAAAACATCAATTTGTTCCCTGTTTCCCTTGAATGTATAAAACATTGCGCCCATTAAGATATAAAGTCAGGTATCACAACCAAATCCGTAACAGCCCCTTTTATTTTGCCAAGATATGTAAGCATACCGTCCTTTTCATAACGATAAAAAAACGTATACGGGATAGAGTTGTCCTCTTCCAGGTTTAATCGGTTCATCTGAAAAGCAATTTCCGTCACATCGTCTTCGGTATCCATATCATACAAAAAACATTGTGTCCAACAGAAGAGATAATCACGGTCTGAGAATTGTCCTGATAATTCTGCATTTTCTGATGCATAGTCAGTACCGTCAATGATAAAATGCACATTGGTGTCGACACTTCCCGGATTTTCAATATAAAATTGGATTCTTTCTTCCTGTCCGTTACCGTTTAAGTCAAAAGAACAGATTTCTTCCGTTTGCAGTTTTATAGTCAGATTTTCCTGATAGGAGTATTCTTCTTTAAGTCCCATTTCTTCCAATTCGGCATAAGAGACAGTGAATTCAATATTACCTGCAAAAAATCCACCAAGTTCATAAGGGTTACTGAAAAAGACCAGCCCTGAAGTAGAGAAATACCACTTTTCATCCTGATAAAGTATCTCTTCCAAATCATAGTCATCGCTCCACATGATACTCCGATAAGCATTTGTAGTTGTTAGTTCTTTCAGGCAGGCAAGCGTACCTGCGTGAAAAGCTTTCTCATTTTCGCCTAAATCCGAAAAATTGAGTAACTTACCGGTCTTGGCATTAAAATTGAGTCCAATGTTGTGATAGAGCCCATGTGCTCCACCCATATAAGATGAAAACGCTATGCAAAAAGAAATGACATTACCGTCGTTACGAGTAACCGTCATATTAAAATCCTGAGAATAACCTGAAAAACCATATCGGGAACTTAAATCTTCATCTGACAGATAAACCTCATAATCTTCTCTGGCCCAGTCACGTATTGAGGTATCAGCTAAAAAATCATCTACTTCTGCCTGAATATCAGCGTTGATTTTCTCCGCAGCGCTTTCGTTTCCTACCATTTCCACAACAGGATAGACACAGCGGCTTGTATACAGAATCTTTCCATCTTCTGCAAGATCACTTTCTTCTTTTGTTTCAAATGTAATTTTGGCACGTACGGAATTGTCGTTTGCACTGTTCGCTTTTATTTCCAATGTAGCTTCCTGAGTCTCTTCAACATTCTCTTTGACCTTCTCTTCGACGGCCGCCTCAATTTCCGCTACAATATCCTCCCCGATTTCCGCTTTGACGCCCTCTTCATTTAACGTACCGCCGTCTGATACAATTTCATTATCTGCCTCAGGCACCCCCTGACCGGCACATGCGCTGCATAAAATCATAATAGATGCCACAGCTGCGTATAAACTTTTCTTCACAATAGATCCCCTTTCTAAGTCAATCCCTACTGCCCTTTCATCTTTCCGATTCCCTGCTTTCTTTTGCATAATCATACCTCTATTTTCTAAAAATGCTTGCAACGGCACAAGGAACCTTATCGTCTTTCGCTGCTATAAGAGAAACTTCATCATCAAAAGCCCTTTTATAAACATGCAGTTCTTCTCCTTCAAAGCACTGGCTTAAAAAATGGAGTTCAAACTCTCCTATCTGGAATTCTTCAAAAAATCTGCTGTCAAAAGCATTCAAAAATAAATCCACATATTTCAGATTCGTCATATGCCCGGTCTTATCCAAATCCGTATATCGGACCTGATGTGTATAAGCATATTCCATACCCTCTGATTCCGTTGACAGTTTTTGAAAACCGCTCATTTCAAATTCTTTGTTTTCTGTTATGTCCGTCGGAAAATCAATTTCCTTTAGCCTTACCAGCCTGTTTTTCGCAATATCATAAAGACAGCTTTCAACACAGCCCTTGGCGCACTCTTCCCCGTTTCTGGTAATAAGCAGGTTCTGGCGGACAACCGCCGATAATTTTCCTTCCGGAATCCACGTCTCCATAGTTAATTCCCCGGTATAATCGACCTTCCTGCTTACCTGTATCTTATATTTGGTAAACATCCAGACAATTCCATATTCCTCAGGCAAGGTATCGTTCCCTTTGTTTAAATTATGCATGTAGTGCGTTGCCACATCCTGGAAATAATTCATATATCCCCTCAGCCCTACCAATCCGTCCCTGTCAGCCTCCCTGAACTGCGGGAGATAATGCTTTTCAAATATCATTCTGTAACACCCCTATTTCTCCAGATTACTTATTGTCTCATATACAAATCTTTCTGTTTTCACATAATTGCAACTTCTATGCATTTTGCTAATATTTTACTTCATACGAATCACATTTACAATATATTGAATTTCCTTATTTCACAGCAGCATTTATGCTATGCTACAAAACCATTTCTTCATTTTGCCAATGAAAAAGCGGTATCAGACCTGTGCCAATGCCGCTATTTTTAACAATTACTTATAAATCCCCTAAAGCACCGTAAGGGACACTTCCTTATGTGAAATGCCCCTTACGGCCTCTTATAATTCTGTCAGAAACACATCCGCCATGCCGTTTAATCCATATCGGGAAACAACAGCTTTCAAGCCCGATATGATTTCCTCCCGGCTGAAGTTATTTTCTTCAAGAAATTCGTCTGTCTTATCATTCAGATAAGAATAAAACAACAACGCCGTTTCCAAAGCTGACATATCGCCCTCCGAAATCAAATCATAAAGCCTGTTCTCAGCCTCATTTATTTCTCCTTCGTCAGCCAGCTCCAGCAGGATATTTAATGTTTCTTTTTCCTCCCTCTCCTTTAGCAAGTCCTCTGTCTGGGAATCCATATCTATATGAAACAACAGTTTTAATAAAGTTCTTACCATCTCTTTGATAAGACGCATAATATAATCCTGTTCAAACAAATCGTATTCTCCTCGATATCTTCTTTGGCATTCATGTCACGACTGTGCGTAGGCTTTTTTTACAAAAGATTTCCTTTTAGCTTAAACCTTTCTACCAGCCTATTCATAATCTGTGACTGGCTGGACAGTTCTTCGCTTGCAGCTGCACTTTCTTCCGCAGTTGCCGAGTTTGTCTGTACGACACTGGAAATCTGGTCAATTCCCGTAGTAATCTGGGAGATGGAATCAGCCTGATCACGACTGGCGTCTGAAATCTGTCTGATAATATCTGTCATTTCGTTGACGCCGGTTACTGCCTGAAGCAGAGACGAAGCTGTATCGTCAGCAATCTGAGTTCCGTTTTCTACTACCTTTAATGAATTTTCAATCAAAGCAGAGATGTTCTTAGAAGCCTCTGCACTTTTGGTTGCCAGATTGCGGACTTCATCGGCTACTACGGCAAACCCTTTTCCGGCAGCGCCTGCACGGGCAGCTTCCACAGCAGCATTAAGAGCAAGGATGTTGGTCTGAAAAGCAATATCTTCAATTGTCTTAATGATTTTGCCAATCTCTCCGGAGCTGCTACTGATATCACTCATTGCCTGTATCATCTGATGCATTTTTTCGTTGCTCACATTCATTTCCGCGCTGACATTGCCTGCCATTTCGTTGACCTGCTGCGCATTTTCTGCATTCTGGTTAACCTTGCTGGAGATTACACTAATAGTAGCTGCGAGTTCCTGCACGGCACTTGCCTGCTCGGTTGCTCCCTGAGAAAGAGCCTGGGCGCCATTAGATACCTGTTCTGATCCGCTTGCAACCTGTGCGGAGCTTTGGCTGATCTGCAGCATCGTGTCATTGAGCTTTTCTGCAATGCCCCGGAAAGAAACAAGCAGCGGATAAAAGCCGCCTGTATATTCTTCTTCACAGATAGAATCCACAGTAAAGTCTCCCTCAGCCATTTTGGCAAGGAATTTATTCTCATCATCAATAATAGTCTGAAGCTTTCGGATCAGTCTGCCTACCTGCGCAGCAAGAATACCCAGTTCGTCCTTAGAGGTATAGGAAATCTCTACATCCAAATTACCCTCTGCCATTTTTGTAGCGGCATTCTCAATTTCGGAAATAGGGGTTTTGATCAGGCGTATAACCACAAATGAGAAGAATACTCCCACAAGGATTATCGCAATGATAACTGCTGCCATAAGATAGGTGGCTGTTTGGTAAAGGAAAAAGCTTTCCTCTGTTGCATCGTCACTGCCTTCTGTATTGTAGGTAATAATCTCATCAAAGATACCGTTTAAAGTTTGAAAAATCTCTTCGCCTTCTCCATCCAGCATTGCGCGGGCGTCTTCTGTGCGGTTCTGTTTGGTTAATGCAATCATTTCTTCATCCATTGCCTTGTACTGCTCCCAGAAATTCAATGCATCTTCATAGAAACCGCTCTCTTCTTCATCAATTAATTCCCCATATGTAGCTAAGAGGGTATCCATATTATCCATTTCAGAATGGAGGTACTGAAGGCTGGTTTCTTGCACGTCATCAGAAACTGCGGTAAGATACTTTAACTCATTCATACGGACATGGGAAAGGGTAGTATTCAATTCCCTTGCCGTATCAATACTGGGAAGCCAGCTTGTTGCAATGTCGCTTGTCATTTCGTTCATCTGCCCCATAAGATAAAATGACATGCCACCGATCAAAAGCATGCCAAACAGCGCAATTCCTATGAGGATATAAAGTTTTAGTCTGATTTTCAGATTACGAATACATTTAATCATATTTCTAATCTCCTTTTATGTTCCGTTGTCCGCAACCGTCGATTGTGAAAAATAATTATTACTTTCAGAACAATGCCAAAGGAAAGCAGTTGCTATGGCGGCATTATCAACTTACTTATTTTTTCCATACCCCTCACATTGATGTTGTGCTTCCACCGGTTTCCTCCTATTTGAAACCTTTTCCGGAAACTCCTGCATAGCTTCCATAAATTGCCAATATTCTTAAAAGTAGATTTACAGGATTTTCTATTTAATCCTAATAAATACATCTTTATTTTACGCCTCTTTCAATTAAATTTCAATACGCGCTGCCCGGCAGACAATGATTGTTTCCATGACCGGCACCATAATGTCTGCTGATATTATCAGACCATCTTTACTCTTTATGTTTGCAAGATTTCTGCATCATTTCCCCAAGGATTTCATAAAAGAACTTTTCCGACATTTATTTGATAGCAATGATTCAAACTTTTTACAACTCGTGATAGATCGGACTCATTTTTTCATAGGTACAGAAAAAACGGAAGCCCAGACTTTTCAGCAGCTGCTTTCCCTCTTCTATATATGCTCCCAAATGTTCCGGCTTATGACTGTCGCTGCCCATTGTAATGATTTCCCCGCCCAGCCGTCGATATAATTTCAAAATATCCATGGACGGCGTAGTATCCTTCAACCCGTATCTGTGATAGGAGGTATTGAATTCTATACCCTTTCCATGTTCTATGACTGTTTTCAATATTTCTTCTATCAAGGGCTTCCGCTTCCCAAAAGGATAGATTCCCTTTTTATCATACCGCGTGATAAGATCCATATGCCCCAACACGCTGTAATCCTCACATGTCCTTACAAGATCCAGCATTTCCTCATAATACCTTTCATTATATTCCTTCTGGCTCCTGCCCTGCTGAAAATCCTGAGTCCAGAATTCCTGATCTTCTACCTGATGCACTGACAGAATAATAAAATCAAAGGAATATTTTCGGAACAAGGCTTTGTATTGTTCTATGGTGTGGGTCTGCATGCCAAATTCCATTCCCATTTTAATGGTTATCTCTTCGCCATACAGATATTGCAATTCCTTGATTTTTGCATCGTATCGCGGGTAATCTACATTTGCTAACGGTTCCTTGCCACGATACTTAATAGGATGACCGCAGTCCCAGTCATCCTTGATTCCATAGTCCACATGGTCTGTAAAACAGATTTCATAGAGCCCCATGGCAATAGCGTCCTTTACTACCTGTTCCATAGGGTATACCGAATCATCGCTGAATTCCGAGTGCACATGATAATCTGCAAGCATACGATCCCTCCTTTTTTTACTATTTCTTTTCCAGAAGCGCTGCTTCAATCTTCCGGTCCTTATAATAATACTTCCGGTCATGTTCGCCGATTTCCCGCATAACCCGGCATGGATTTCCTACCGCAACCACATTTGCAGGAATATCCTTTGTCACAACGCTTCCTGCGCCGATTACCGTATTGTCCCCGATGGTCACTCCCGGCATAATAATTACCCCTGCGCCAATCCAGCAGTTTCTTCCGATGCGAACAGGCATATTATACTGGTAAAGCTTTTCCCGCAGATTTGGCACAATGGGATGCCCCGCAGGAACGATTAAAACAGCCTTATCAATTTTTTTGGAGCAACACACATCAGTTTAGCTAAAATCCCACCTCCAAAGGAACCTCCTAAACAGGCAATGCTGTCATATCCAATTTTGTCAATTACTTCACTCGCCCATTTCCCATAATCATAGCCTTTATGTGATAGGCATACTTCGTCACTTTTACCGGGGTGTCCGATTGTATCAACTGCATATATATGAAAATCATTTAGCAGGAATTGACACATCAATAGATTATAGGCAGTTGTAGCATTTCCACCATGAAACACCAACAATGGTTTTCCTGTTTTATTACCAATTTCAATCAAATGAGTTTTGCCAAATGATGTTTTTACATAAATATCCGAAAACGGCATATTTAATTTTGAGAGTTGTTTGTCATATAACGCAATTGACTTTTCTTTTCCAGCTTGTGATTTATATATGCTCATAGTAATTCCATTTCCAAACCTTGACTTTTTACAATTCCCGGATAAACACCGACTGATATACTTGATTATAAAATATTTGCCTGCTGCCTGCGATGCAAACGGCGAACTGATTGAGCTTGCCCGGGACAACGGCATTATGGTTAGCGGCAGACAACTCCATGAATGTTTATCCCAAACGCAGCCACGTAATTTTACGGGAACATAGGCACCAGTTCAAGTCCTTCCTCCTCAGGCAGGTCAAACATCAGGTTCATATTCTGCACTGCCTGTCCTGCTGCCCCTTTTACAAGATTATCGATGGCTCCCATCATAATGATGCGGCCCGTCCGTTCATCGATGACAAAATTAATATCCACATAATTGCTGCCCTCCACCCATTTGGTTTCCGGCAGGCTTCCCTTATCCAGAACGCGGACAAACTTTTCATTTCCGTAATATTTGTCATAGACTGCTTTAATCTCCTCATGGGAAGGCAGACTGCCATCCGCTTTTTTCTTTAACAGTGCATATTCCGTGGCAAGAATTCCGCGATTCATGGGCACAAGGTGGGGGGTAAAATTAATCATAATGGGTTCTCCCGCCGCATAGCCTAACTGCTCCTCGATTTCCGGCGTGTGACGATGGGAAGTCACTCCATAGGCCTTCATATTCTCATTCACTTCACAATAGAGATTATTAACCTTTGCTCCCCTGCCTGCTCCCGAAGTACCGGATTTGGCGTCCACAATCAGAGTATGGACGTCTATAAGACCTTCTTTTACAAGAGGGTATGCCGTCAGTATGGAACAGGTGGTATAACAGCCGGGATTTGCCACCAGACGGGCTTTTTTCACAGCCTCTCTGTTGATCTCACAAAGCCCGTAAACAGCTTCTTCTATGTACTGCGGGGATTTATGCTCAATGCCATACCACTTTTCATAGACAGCCACATCCTTAATACGGAAATCAGCGCTTAAATCCACAATTTTTACCTTGCTTAAAATTTCCTCATTAACAAGGGATGCGCAAAGTCCCTGAGGCGTTGCGGTAAAAATCACATCCACCTGCCCGGAGAGCTCCTCCATGTTATCGTCCATGCACTTCGCATCCACAATCTGAAACATATTGCCGTAAACGGAGGAATATTTCTGATCTATATAGCTTCTGGAGCCATACCAGACAACCTCCGCATCCTTATGCTGTGTTAAAAGCCTTACCAGCTCGCCTCCCGCATAGCCCGTAGCTCCTATAATTCCTGCTTTAATCATTGATTCATTCATCCTTTCATCTGTTATCTCTTTTCCATCCTGTACGTTTCCAAAATCCGAATGTACAGCCATATCATTCTGACAAGGCTTAAATCGTTTTGCACATCCTTCTGTTTTGGCATACATCCATATGTACATGGCTTCTATATCCACATGCTGTATATCTGCACGCTTCCAATCCTGAATCCGCACTTATCATCATACCCAAAACCGCTTCCGAATTCAAGGCATCCGCCCGTCTCATTTCCGATATCTGCATAATTATAAACTAATTTTGCATAATATTCAACTTTTTATTTATTTTATGCATATTTTATTGAATATTTACTATTTTATTCATATTTTTCCTATTGCATTATTTCCTGTTATGATGTATATTGGTAAAAGAGCGGTTTTAAGAGGCCGCAGAACACCTATTATTACATATTAAAATGGAGGCTTTTACAATGAAAGAAAAAGTTATTTTAGCTTATTCCGGCGGTCTGGATACAACAGCCATTATCCCCTGGTTAAAAGAAAATTATGATTACGACGTTATCTGCGTATGTGTTGACTGCGGTCAGGGCAACGAGCTGGACGGCCTGGATGAAAGAGCCAAAGCATCCGGTGCGGAAAAATTATACATTGAAGATTTAACAGATATCTTTTGTGACGAATATATCGTACCCTGCGTACAGGCACATGCCGTTTATGAAAACAAATATCTCTTAGGCACTTCCATGGCGCGCCCCGCTATCGCAAAGAGACTGGTTGAGATTGCCCGTAAGGAAAATGCCACAGCCATCTGCCACGGCGCAACAGGTAAAGGAAACGACCAGATTCGTTTTGAGCTGGGCATCAAGGCTTTAGCTCCCGACCTTCGCATCATCGCAGCGTGGAGAGACCCCAAATGGACTATGAACTCCCGTGAAGAAGAAATCGAATACTGCCGCGCACACGGTATCGACCTTCCTTTCTCTGCTGACAGCTCATACAGCCGCGACCGCAACTTATGGCATATCAGCCATGAAGGCTTAGAATTGGAGGAGCCGGAAAACGAGCCGAACTACGACCATTTACTGGTTCTTGGCACAACTCCCGAAAAAGCTCCCGATGAAGGCGAATACGTGACCATGACCTTTGAAAAAGGCGTTCCCAAATCCGTAAACGGCAAGGAAATGAAGGTTTCCGATATTATCAAGGAATTAAACAGATTAGGCGGCAAGCACGGTATCGGCATTGTGGACATTGTGGAAAACCGTGTAGTAGGCATGAAGTCCCGCGGCGTATACGAAACTCCCGGCGGAACGATTCTCTACGAAGCGCATCAGCAGTTAGAGGAATTGATTTTAGACCGTGAGACAACAGCCGTAAAAATGGATATGGGTAATAAATTTGCCCAGATCGTTTATGAAGGAAAATGGTTTACTCCTCTTCGCGAAGCGGTTCAGGCGTTTATCGAATCCACGCAGGAAAATGTGACCGGCGAGGTCAAATTTAAATTGTACAAGGGCAACATCATCAAGGCAGGCACAACCAGTCCTTATTCCCTTTACAACGAAAGCATCGCTTCCTTCACAACAGGCGATTTATATGACCATCATGATGCGGAAGGTTTTATTAACCTTTTCGGTCTTGCCAGCAAGGTCCGCGCTATGAAGAAGCAGGAACTAGAAAATAAATAATCAGGAGTAAAGGATTTTCTTTTGCTCTTAAGGCTGCCAGACAGAGATTTGTAAGGATTTTTTCCAATACTTTCTCTCTGCTATGGCAGTCTTTCTTTTTTTGTGTTATCTTAAAAGTAGCAACTTACAAAATTTATAAACCAGAAAGGGACAAGCCTGTGGATGTTGTACTTGCCATCGCCGTCTATATCTCCTCTGTCAATCTGTTGGGATTGATTCTTATGGGGATTGATAAATATAAAGCCAAAAAAAGAACCTTCCGTATACCGGAGGCCACTCTGTTTACCGTCGCCATATTCGGCGGAAGCTTAGGAACCACGCTGGGGATGTTTCTCTTCCGCCACAAAACAAGGCACTGGTATTTTTTATACGGTATGCCGTTGATCATGATGATTCAGGCTGCCATCATTTATTTTCTTTACCATTCGCCGATTGAATTTCTTTTTCTGTAAAGAGGAGGGATTTTATGTATATTGGGGTCATTGCAGATAATATTGCTGACAGAAAACAGCTGGAAAGGCTTTTGGGCCGCGCCAATATCGCTCTTTGCAACGAAACGGGCACCCTGTATATCGAAGCCTTTGGGGATTCCAAAAGTCTTTTGTGCGCGCCCATGAAATATGAGCTTTTCATTATTGATATGACCCTCACTAAAGATCGGGGCAAATCCGTTGTAGAGCAATTAAAAGCAGTAGGCGTACCGGGACAGATCGCAGTCTGCCATCCCGAAGGCACGCCCTTTTCCTACCAGGACGCCATCGACGGCCTTCTTACCCTGCAAAAGCCTGTTATGACAGCCCCGCTGCATCAGTTGATCCGGGATGCTCATAAGGCTCATATTCAGGCAAGTGTCCCCACCATTGAAATCCGTGCGGAATCCGAAACTCATTATGTCCCTTTAGAAAAAATTGTATATGCCAAAAGCCGGTCCCATCTGGTTTATGTATATTTAGACGACGGGACAGCGCTCTCCATGCTGGGAGATATTGACGACTTCTACCACTGGGTAAATAACTACCCCGAATTTTTCTTCATAAAAAAGGACACGGTTTTGAACCAAAACCATGTCCTCTCACAAACGAAAAAGGAATATAAGATGGATAACGGAGAGGTTATCAGTCTCTCCCGCTTTAAGGGTATTCTGCCCTTTTAAAACAGCATATCCGCTTTTATTCCTAAATGCATTCCCTGTTTTTATATTCTTTTACACTGCAATAATAACGCCGCCGTCATTTGCATACATGCTGCTGATTCCCGCAGTGTCCAATACTCTGATGGACGAAAACAAACCTGTTTTTTCCAAAATATCCTTTACATAGGCGGCTCTTCCCGGCGCGTTACAATGAGAGATCATAAGGGGTTTTCCCGGTGTCTGCGCCTTCTCTACAATAACGGTTTCCGCCAGTTTGGCAAGAGCCTTTTTCATGCCGATTTTTTGTCCCAGCTGTATAATAACGCCATCGTCAGTTGCACCCATTACCGGTTTAATGTTCAGTGTAGACGCCACAAGAGCTTTTACGCCGGAAAGCCTTCCGTTCTTTCTCAAGGTGTCCAGATTGTCCAATACAAAGTAGGTATTGATGGAAAGCTTATATTCCTCAGCCTTTACCACTACTTCCTCAAACCCCAATCCCGCTTCTGCCAATTCATAAATTTTTAATCCGAGCAATGTCTCGCCTATAGATGCGGAACAGGAATCGAAAATATGAATTTTAGCCGTATCATTGGTTTCATAAAACATATCGACAGCCGTTTTTGCGCTGTTATAGCTTCCGCTCAGATTACCGGATAAAGTTACGATATAAACCTCATCACACCCCTCAAACTGCTTTATATACTGTTCCGGGGAGGGACAGGCAGACTTGGGACAAGCAGGACACTCCGCCACCTTTTTCAAAAATTCAGTCTGGTTAAAGGTGTCATCATCCATTTGATGCCACTCCCCTACCTGAAGCTGCAGGGCGACATGTTCAAATACCGGATTGACTTCCATCTCCTTTGTAAACTCTCCACAACTGTCAATTAGAATTTTATACATTACTTTTCCTCATATATTTTACAATGTAGTTTTCGTTACTACATATAATAGCACAAAAAGTCTTATTTGAAAAGGTATCTATAGGCATTTTCTCGTTTTTATTCAGACTTGCGCTATTTTCGTTTATCAATGTAAGTTGCATCTTACGATTGTAAATAGCGATAGACAAAATGTAAACCAAAACGCTGATCACGATAGTACACATCAAAGTTACCATTGCAGCTGCACTCATATCCCCCATAAAGCATTTTTGTATTTGATTTTTCACTGTTCGCCCTCCTGATAAATAAAAAATTCTTCAATTGATAAGCTAAAGTAATGAGCGAGTTTAATTGCAAGAAAAACATTCGCACTTATAAAAGCAATTCAGACAGTCAATCCGTCAGGTCCGGCTTATAAATGTAAAAAAGCCGGAAAAGCGTTCATTGGTTTTCTTCCAACAAACGCTTTCCCGTCTTAATTCTTAATCCGTTTAAGTATCATACATTTTTTTATTTCATATTTTTAAAAATTTCGCCCATTTACTCTACATGGATTTCCTTTGAAATGACAGCTTTATCTGCAGCACTGCTGTTCATTCCCTCCCGACTCATCAAAGTCCAGTCATCAAAATTGTCAAAAATGAATATATACAATGTTTTTATCTCTTTCCCCTGAACAGCAAATCCGGCTCTGCCTGCCATTTCCATATGCGGATAAAGCATTTCCCCATCCTGATTAAAACAAATTGTCTGGCAGGGTTCATAAGACCACCCAAGAATTTCAAGCATCTCTTCATCCGTCATATCAGGATCATTTGAAAGCAGTTTTTCTCTCCTGTCATCTGTCAGTTCTCTCTGCTCTCCCGGGGTTGTTGCATGGACAATTACCTGATACGGAGATACCACGATATCTTCAAGCGTAATATTCCCCTGTTTTTCACCCACTTCAATTGTTTTGACATCTGTTTCGTTTACCTCAAAGGGAATAACCATATTCCAGCTGCCATCTGTCCAGTGAGATGCCGATATTTCTTCACGATCAAGCATCCTGTCATCATCATAACCAAGACCGTCTACATTTAAGTTAAGTTTGCCGCTGCCTACACATTTCTCCGCAAGATCTATCTTTAGCATACCTGCAAATGTATGGCTGTCGATTACCTCTCCATCAAACGTATTTTGGAGCCGTTCAGGCGAACTTCCATCTACACTCCACGTTCCGCCTATATAAAATCCGGCGGCTGTCCGGTTATCTGCGACATTCATGCCTGTATAATGCTTGGGAATATGAGTAAAATCTGAATCCTCTGATTCAATATTTACTGTAAGGAATAAGGAATAACCGTCACAGTAGACTTCTGATGCAGTCAGTTTGATTCCTTTATCAGATACGGTATAGTTTGAAGTATCTAAATTTCCCGCATGATCCTCATTTGTCAGGACAGTTTTCTTATCCGTATAATCTCCGGAATAGGTAACGTCCTCCTCAACCTTCTCAAAAATCTTTCCAATCAATGGAATCTTTGATGCAAGCGCCGGATTAATATATCCTAGTCCACCGATTCCAATAGCAGCCACTGCCGCAGCCGCAGCCATTCCTTTTCCTATTTTGCCAAATTTCTTCATTTTATCCTTCCTCCTTCTATATATCCGAATTTCTTTGTCACTTATTTCAGGAGCAAGGGCTTGCTTTAAGATTTGATCCAATTTTTCATCTGTCATATCCTATTGCCTCCAATTTTTCCTTTAACTGTTTCTTTGCTTTCCGCATCCGGCTTTTGATGGTTCCTTCTGGCAGTCCAAGAATCTTAGATAACTCCTTTATCTGCATATCTGCTGAGTAATATAAATAGATTGGTATTCTGTACTTCTCCGGCAGAGTTTTAACTAATCCCTGAATCATATCTACCTCATTTTGCTTTAATGCAATATATTCCGGGGAGACTTTGTTATCATGATCAGAAAACTCATATCCCTCATCAGACATCTCATCCATACTGTCAATGGGAACCAGCCTCATCCTGTTAGCATATTTTTTCTTTTTATTTTTCCAAAGATAAATGGAAGTGGATAAAGCGTAACTCTTTGTATTCTGCATAGAGTCCAGTCTTTTCTTTTTCTCCAGCAGCTTGAGCATCGTGTCCTGATACAGTTCGTTCCCATTTTCTGCATCTCCGGCTGTCATCCGGCAAAACCGCAGAATATCTTTTCCAAACTTCAGGACAAACCGCTCGAATTCGTTATCATTCATAGCAGCCATCCTTCTTCTTTCTTCTTTCAAGTCGACTTGCAAAGATTTTCCCTTGCGTATATATATTGTCATGACGGAGAAAAAAGTTTTTAAATCCTCAAAAAAAAAAATTTAATCTTTTATAGCCGTATGAAAACCATGACCGGTCTCCTGCCATGATCGGGCAAAACAGGTGCACGGCAGAAATGCACAAAGAACTGATTTTTTGCAAAACAAAAGGAACTGCATCGTATCCGCAATCCCTTTTTTAAAGCCGTATGGTTCAGGCCATCTGATCTTCCTTAAAATCAGCAATGCAATTTCGGCCGTTAAAAGAAATAAAGTATAAACCGTCTGTATCCCATTTGACAGCCGGACTATGTGATCCATAGACCACGCATAGAACCCCGCGTAAATATTCAGAAGAACAAACAACATTACAAAAGCAATCAATGAAGCCGTAGCGATGAGCCCTCGCCCTCTTTCATCTTTTCCCTCTTTCGAAAAATAGAGGAAAACAAAAAAGCCCAAAAACAGGAAACCAAACACGGCATCAGCTCTCATAAAAATTCTGCTGTCAAATAAAGCAGTCAGTCATTCAACCATCTACCGTTCCTCCTTAAAGTCAAATAAATCTTCAATTGTAACTTCAAACACTTTTGCTATGCTGTATGAAAGCAGTATAGAGGGATTGTAACGATTTCGTTCCAGCTGTATAATCGTCTGTCCGGAAACGCCCACCAAATCGGCAAGCTCTTGCTGTGTCATTCTTTTTGTGGCCCGATATATGTGAATTTTACTGTCAAATTGATATTTGTTCTTATTAGCCACCGGCGCACCGCCTTTCATTATCACTCATTTCCTGTGCGGTTACAAGTATAACATATTTCTTGCATTTTATCGAATAAAGATTTAAGGCATTTACAAAAATACCAATTAAATAAATATTGTTATCATCGGACAAATGGAATATAATAAATCCAGCGACAAATCGGTATTTAAAGGCAAAATACCGGCGGACACGGCCGTCCGTTAAAAAGGAGATCAGCATGATTGCACTTGAAATAAAAAATATTAAGGAATTTATGAGCCACCTCTTAAACAGCGAGGCCTTTGACAGTTTTTACATGGAAGAGGCTTCCATTACCACCTACAATACCTTTCTCATAGACGGTCATATTGTAGATGCGTTTTATGAAGGCATCGACACTCTTGGTAACGCCTTGGTAAAGCCTGCTGCCTTTTCCACCTGGAAGCAGATGCGTCCCATCTGTTTTTCTTTAATAAAAGGAAACCGCTCTCCTGTGGCATTTAAATTTGTACTCCACGCCGGAGAACGGTATATGGAACGGCTGAAAAATAATTCCGAGGCTGCCTTTCATTTGGAGCAGACGAAGGCACTGACTGTCAACATCCGCTATGAAGGAGGCAGTTTAAAATGCGTTACCGGAACTTCCTATCATACCTTCGTTATGGATAAAACCATTGATAATATATGGGATGGGGACTTTGTTTCTTCCCTGACTGCTTTGGGGATTGGTTTTGAACTGTTATAGTTTAAAAAACCGGTACGTCGCCACCCAATCATCTCGTCATTATATTCGTTTCCAATTTATAACATCAAAAAGGACAATAAAAAAAGATAACCCGCTGTTCCGGGTTATCCGCAAATTGTTTTCCATAGACAGATTTTTAGCCTGAAAATGGCAGGTTTCTATTTAAATTTCATAATTTTATATCTCTACGCCCTACTTTCTGATTTTAGGCTTCGCAATCAGCGAAATCAAATAAGCAAAGATCAAAGCTCCGCTGCAGCCTGCCGCTCCGGCTTTGAAGCCGCCCAGAAACAGACCTATAAATCCCTCTTTATCCACCGCTTCCTTTACACCCTTCATTAAAGTATTTCCAAATCCGAGAAGCGGAACGCTTGCTCCCGCACCTGCATACTCCTGAAATGGCTCATACCATCCGAAAAAACTGATCACGGCGCCTAAACATACCAGCAGCACCATAATCCTTCCCGGCAGCATTTTTGTCTTTTCCATTAGAATCTGCGCCAAGGCGCAAATCAGTCCGCCTACCCAGAATGCATTGATATAACTCATCATAAATAATTCCCTCTTTTCATGATACGCATAGAATCTTTATCTTCCGACATAACGTCTGCTGATCCACACGGCTTACAAAACACGTTATACCGGAAATCTTTGCTAATTATGATGCACAGAAATGAATTAATTTATGCACAAACTGTTTCTTATTCTATTTTATATGTTGCCAAAGCTTTATTTTCCTGCAAATATCTGTCACGATCAGATATTTTCCCCGACGTTCAAATGCCCCGTCCTAAAGGACAGGGCATTTTGCACGATCGTTATTTTAAATACGCAATCACTTCCACTTCACAAAGCACGTTTTTAGGAAGGGTCTTTACCGCCACGCAGCTTCTTGCCGGCGGTGTATCCGTAAAGTATTTTGCATAAACTTCATTAAAGGCTCCGAAATCGCTCATATCCGCCAAAAAGCAGCCGGTCTTTACCACGTTTTCATAGGAAACGCCTGACGCCTCCAAAAGTGCGCCCACATTTTTCATAACCTGTTCCGCCTGCACTTTAATATCTCCCTCTGCAAGCTCTCCCGTTTCGGGAATAATGGGAATCTGTCCCGATGCAAAGAGAAAATCCCCTGCCATGATTCCCTGTGAATAGGGTCCGATTGCCGCCGGCGCTTTTTCTGTACTGATTTTTTTTAACATATTGTCTTCCTCCTGACTCTATTACTTATATTTTCTCATCCTTCTTCAAAATTGACCGTCACATAATAGCCTCTGTCATTTTCCTGAATATCCACAACGGTTCCTTCCTTTGCCGTCATTCTTTCCCGGAAAGGAATATTCCCCGACATGGCAAGAGCAGGGTCTATAGTGTAGTAGTAACTGCTGGGAAGAACGCCTTCCGTTACCGTGATTCTGTCCCCTACCTTCAGCAGTCCCTCTCTCTCCATCTTAAATTCCATTTCCCGCACTTATGACGCCTCCTTACCTTTCCTTTTCCCGTTCTGCCCGGATTTTGGGAAGCTCCTCTTCCTCTAACATCTTTGTGAAAATCTCCACAATATTGGGGTCAAACTGGGTTCCTGCGCATCTGCGCAGCTCTTTAATGGCGTCTTCTTCCGGCATAGCCTGATGATAGGGACGGTTATGAACCATAACATCGTGAGAATCCACCGCTGAAATAATCCTGGCAAGCAGAGGGATTTCTTCTCCCTTTAAACGGTTGGGATAGCCTGTCCCATCCCATTTTTCATGATGGGATAAAATGCAATCCGCAATATCGCCCAATTCGGGAGAGGACTTGGCGATGCGGTATCCCTTGATGGTATGCTGCTGCATGATTTTAAATTCCTCATCGTTCAGCTTGCCTTTTTTGACCAGAACGTGATGCGGAATCGCAACCTTACCGATGTCATGAAGCACTGCCAAAAGCTCCAGCTTACCGATATCGGAATCCGACAAATTCATCTTCTTGCCGAGCCTTGCGGCCATTTCCCTTGTCCGTTCCACATGTTCTTCTGTCTCATAATCGCTTTCGCTCAAGGTCTGCTTCAAGGAATCCACCAGGGAACTGCTTGCAGAATTATCCCGGAGCATCTTTTTATTCTGCATACTGGTACGGGCATCGGAAAGCACCCGCTCCATAGTAACATCTTCCCGTTCCTTTACCGCAATGCCGTATTCGATATGTACGGAATTTTCCTCGCCGAAAAATTCCTCCATATCCTGTTTTATCCTTTCAAACACATCCGCAGCGTCTTCATGGGTTTTCCCCTCCATAACCACCAGAATGTCTCCGTTATCCACCTTTGCTGCAAAAGTATCGTCTCCGATATGTATCCGGACAAAATGTGCCAGCTGCTTCATGACCATATCGCCGTATGCCGTTCCAAAACGGTCATTAATGCTCCGAAGCCCGTTGACATTACATACTGTCAGAGCCACGGGCCAGTAACGGCTGTCGCTCCACTGGGGTACCTGCGTCACATAACTCTGTTTGTTATACAATCCCGTTAACGCATCGTATAAGGTAGACTGCTCCAGTTCAAAGAAGGTTTTCCGCATAGAAGTAATATCGTTAAAAACAAAAATCTTTCCGATGCTGCGCCCTTTAGAATCCTTCATACACTTAAATTTACACTGGAAGATATGGGCTTCCCCTGAAAGACGGGCGGTCCATTCAAATTCCTGGTCCACCTCTTCATTCCGGAACCCCGGAAACTTTCCTTCCTTAACAAACTCTTCCAGGGTCAGTACCGCAATTTCAAAATGGGTATTAGGCATTACTCTCAATATATCCTTGCTGTAATCAGTCAAACATCCCTCATAATCAAATAAAACAACGGGTTCGCTCAAATAATTCAGTATCATTCTACGGGTCAGATCCAAAGTTACCATCGGCAGATAGCGGAAAGTATTGAAATACATTAACATGCCCACAACACAATACAAGGCCGACGAAATATCCACCGGAACAATATCCGTCATCTTCAAATTAATAAAAGTTAATAGAGCTGCCGCCACGATTCCCGCGATCAAAATATAATACCGCTTCCAATAGATCTTGGGAGTTTCCCTGCACTTTAATAAGAGAAGAAAAACGGAAAGCAGGGCAACTGCCAGAGCATACAGATTGTGAAGAATGAATGGCAGCTTGATAATATAGGTTAATACAAAGTCTTCGCCATAGGCCGTCATCTCATATCCCAGAGCAATTTCATTATAGGGATTTAAAAGCATGAAAACCATATCCACCACTGCACCCGTAAAAATACAGTAGAAAACGCCTCTGGGTATTTTTTCCCTCCAGCCGATGAACTCCAGAATATAATCATAAAACAGAAGCATTATGACATCCATGGTAATAAAATATAAACTAAGGGCCACAGATTTGACCAAAAAAGAAGTCCCGATAATATTAAAAGAGTAGAAAACCACCAGCAAAAAAGTGGCAAGCATGACTTTCCCTATTTTTACGCCGATTATTGTATTTCTTTTATAGGCATTCAGCAAGATCAATGCCGCCGTCAATGCAACCAGATAATACAAGACCAATATCCCCTGCATGGCCGTCCCCTCCCCGATACTTCTTTCTGTAACGCTTTTACTACTCTCTTGTCAGCTCCTCTGCCTTCCTGCTTAGCATTTCAACAACACTGCCAACCTGTTCTACAACACCCACATTTTTCTGGCTGCTTTCAAAGGTTTCGCTGGCATGAGCCGACACCTGTTCGGTAATAGCGGAAATGTTCTGGACGCTCTCTACAATCTCCCCATTTGCCTTTGCTAACATTTTTACGATTTCATTTAATTCTTCTGAGCTGTAAGCAATTGTAGACGCCCTGTCCTCTATCCGGTTGAAGCTGTCAGCCGTATCCTCAGCGTTCTGCGCCTGTTTTTGGTTTGCCGCAACCAAGCCGTTTATGGCATGTACCACATGATCCAGCTTCTCCGCAATATTTTCAATCAGGCTTTCTATATTTTCCGTGGCTTCCTGCGTCTGTCCTGCAAGAGAGGAAATCTCTGACGCCACAACGGCAAAGCCTCTTCCCGCCTCTCCTGCTCTTGCCGCTTCAATGCTGGCATTTAAGGATAACAGGGAAGTCTGTTCCGCAACATTATTAATCATCTCCACAATGGAATGCATCTGCTGTGTATATTCATTGAGATTGGAAAGCTCCTTTGCCACCTGGCTTCCTGACTCTTCAGATGCCTTTGCCTGTTCTAACATGGAACCGATATTGGTATTGCCGCTTCCAATGGCATTTCGCGTGCTGTTGACATTTTCCACAATGCTTGCCGCGGCTTTTTCCACATTTTCTATATGCTTTTGTATTTCTTCCGTCTTAATCAACTGGGTCTGGATTGATTCCGCCGTTTCCACACTTCCGGCGCTTACCTCTTCCATAGCGCTTACTGTTTTGGAAACCGAGTCCCCAAGCTCTTCCATATATCCCTTTACTTCGAAAACGCCTTCTGTAATGCTGCCGGAAAGATTCATGGTACGGTTTAAAAGCTTCGCGGTACGTTCTTTTTCCCCGTTGACGATATCCATTTTTTCGCGGCTTGCCATATTCGCCATACGATTTGCAATGATGGCATATGCTCCTACAAATACGATAATCAGAATCTGGATTTCCGCCGTGGTAATATCCGCTGCCGAAAGTCCTTTTGTGATTCCCCGGTATGCAACCTCTCCCACATTTAGCACCGCAGCCAGAATGCCAAAAGACAAAGACAGCTTAATAGAATTGTACATGGTCAGCGCCAGCATAATAGGCATGATATAGGTAAAGGTCAACTGGTTGGTAGTGGTAAACAACACATACGCATAAAGGATGCCAAATCCTGCTATGTATACAAAATGAAAATACTTCCATTCAGCGTCCCGTTTCAGCGCTGCAAACATGATAACCGCCGGTATGACAATCGTTGCAGCTACGGCAATAAAATACGGCAGGCTTCGGTTCCCCTTCACTACCTCCAGAAAGTAAGCAAGAAATATAACCGTCACTTCTACCAAATAGCAAATATAGACCGCCCGATTGGTACGTTCCAGCTCACTCCATTCCTTTCTCTTAAGTGCTTTTTCCATTTTCCCCATTTTAAATTCCTCCGTAAATTCTGAAGCTTATCACATAAAATTGTATCATATTTCAATATTAATGTCACGAAAAAAGCGGACAAAGAGCAGTTATGGAAAGCAATGATAAATGTCGCGCAAGGACCTGTGCCAAGGAAGTATTTTGAAATATGCCGGGAGAGCAACAGTCTCCCGGCATGAAATAAGGTTTTTGAAAGTCCAAAGCTCATTTACAAGGTTGGATTACAGCCTTCCAAAATGACGGCATGGGCAATCCCCGGTACAGTCTGGCCTTCATTAAAGCTTGTCTTATTCAAAAGCGCTCCTGTGGGCACAAACAATATCCGTTTATATTCTCCCTCCTCCAGCATTTTGAGAATATAAGCCGAAAGAACCGTGGCGGCACATCCGCAGCCGCTGCCTCCTGCCAGAGTGCCCTTTTGTTCCTTGTCAAAAATTTCCATACCGCAGTCCATATGATTTTTGGTAATGTCAAAGCCTCTCTGTTCCATCAGGCCAAAAAGGGCTTTTTGCCCCACTTCCCCCAAATCCCCGGTTATGATTTTGTCATAATCTCCCGGTTCTCTTTGAAAATCTCTTAAATTGGCGGCAATGACATCTGCTGCTGCAGGCGCCATGCTGCATCCCATATTAAAGCTGTCCTTAACTCCCATATCCACGATTTTTCCCGTTGTGACGCCTGTAATCAGGGCTTTCGGCTTTGTTCCTTTTTCCGTGGACAAAACAAAGGCGCCTCCGCCCGTTACCGTTCTGGTCGCACAAGGAGGCCGCTGCCCTCCATATTCCATGGGAAAACGGAATTCCTTCTCCGCACTGGCAAAATGACTGGAAGTAACGCACACTACGTTTTTTGCAAAGCCTCCGCCCAAAATCATAGAACCTAAGCTTATGGTCTCCCCGCAGGTGGAGCAGGCGCCGTACAGGCCAAAGAGGGGAATCTCAAATTCCTTTAATCCAAAAGAGGTGGCTATGGTCTGTCCCAGCAGATCTCCCGCCAGAAGATATCTGACATCCTCTTTTGAAATGCCCGCTTTTCCCATGGCAAGGGTTACGGCTTCCTTTTGCAGGGTGCTCTCCGCTTCCTCCCAGTTATTGCAGCCAAACAACTCGTCGTCGCCTACCATATCAAAAAGCTCCCCTAAAGGACCTTTTCCTTCTTTCTCTCCTACAACAGATGCGGATGACCTGATATAAATGGGCATAGGCAGCTTAACACTCTGTTTTCCCACCGCAAATATCGCTTCTTTATTTTCTTCCATAACTTCCTACCGTCCTGTTCGTTTTTCAAATAGTATTTCACTTAAAAATAGACACTATGCATTAAAATACAGGATTTGCAATGAAGAAACAGAAATTTTTGCAAAATAATCGCCATTTAGACAGACGATGGGTATTTCCATAAAAAAGACAGCAGCCATATTTGTCTTTATATGGTGCTGTCGCTATTCTGACTTTTTCGTTTCATATAATCGTCAATAATTTCTTTTTCAGAAATATTCATTTCCCGGCTCTTTTTAAAATTTCTGACGGTTTCCTTTACTTTTTGATATTCAAGCTGGCGCAGATAAGTGGGATCTTCTTTAATAAAACGCTCATATGCGCTTTGGTATTCAGGGCTTTTCTTATACTCTTCCACAACCCTGATGATTTCTTCCTGCTCATTTTCATAAACAGGCCTGCTCACAACCGATGCATGCTCATTGTTTTCCGCCATTTTTTTGTATATGGTTTCAATTTTGGGCCTTGGATTCCCATGAATCTTAAAATTGCGCACTGCCGCAATAACCTTGGTATACTCCTCGTCACTGGCATTGAGCCATGCGTCGCTTTTGTAGATGGTGTTATAAAGATCGTCCATCGTCTGGAAACGGTCTTCATTATGAATCTCAAGTCCTTTCATAATGGCGTCTTCAATCTGGGGGGAAATAGGAATGCCGTATTCACTGGGCCTTTTTAATTCATCTCCAAAAAGACGGTCCGTCACATCTATGGGCTTAATCCCCGTGATACATCTGTAAATGGTTCCACAAAGGGCGTAAACATCTGTCCACGGTCCCTGCTTGCCCTTGGTGCGCAGCTGCTCGGGAGGAGTATAGCCGGACTTTTTGAATACGGATATGGTCTTGTCTTCCTCCGTGCTGTTTGCCCGTGCCGTACCGAAATCAATAAGATAAACCCTGTTGCTCAAATCCGAAATCATAATATTGTCAGGACTGATGTCCCTGTGAATAAAGCCGCTTTCATGAATTTCCTTTAAAGCCAGCATAATAGGTTCAATAATCTTCAAAGCCTCTTCCACGGTAATCCTGCCGCCGGAATAATCCAGAAGCTTGCGCAGGGTCATACCGTTGATATAGGTCATAACAAGATAGGCAGTACCATTGTCTTTAAAGAAATCCAGCACGGACACAACCGCAGGCGTATTGCGGAATTTAGCCAGTCGCTTGGCTTCGTCCAAAAACTTATCCCTCTGTTTATAAAAGAAAACCTCGGCGTCTCCCTCGTTGGGAACAACCTGGACACCTGTCCCCCTTGCCCTGCTGGCATAATTTCTGGGAAAAAACTCTTTGATCGCAACCTGGGCATCCAAATTGATGTCATATCCAATATAAGTAATGCCGAAGCCTCCTTCGCCTAAGACCCGGCCCATTAAATATTTATCTCTCAAAAAGCTTCCGACAGGCAGGTAGCTTTCGCTTAATTTGATATCCGAAAACTGTTTCCCACAACAATCACAAATTCCATCCTCGTCTACTTCGCCTTTCATGCAGTTAAAACAAATTTTGCTGATGTCCATGATAAACTCCTAGAGATTTTCTGATTGCATTATCATAAATCCTCAAAGCTTATAAAAGCCATGCGATTCCCTGACAAGTATTCAATGATAATAGCCATTCACGTTTATTATAACATAGGTTAGTACTTTTTCCATAATAAAAAAGAATTTTTTTATTTCCTCCAAATACCTCCGGAAAATCCGCACTTCTCCTTTACTTCAAAAAGCGGCTGCCTTTCGACAGCCGTTTTTCATTCTTCTTGTTTTTTGTGACATATAGATGCCCAGCCACAGTCCCCGCACAAGTCCCGAAACCTCCCTGCAGCCATAATCCGGCTTTCCATAAGGTTCTGCAGTTTTCCAAACTCTATCCTTTCTCCATATGACAAGCCCGTCATATCAATAACATTCCCATCGTATCTTTGAACCTTCCTCTTCTGGCTGCATCCATCCTCCAGATGATTGGGACATTTTTTGCAGATTTCATCCTCTTTATCCACAAGCGCAACACACTGTCCCGGTTTATGAAGTTTTTCGATTACTCCGGCCATATGCTTTGTGAACTCACTGCTGTATCCCTTTCCTTCAAAAAAGCGGATACATAGAGCGTGGTGTGGACGCAGTAAGATCTCATCCATCATCACTTCTCCCGAATGAATCTGGCAAGTCTTTTATCCAAAGCAATTGCCAGTGCGATTTTGCAGCAGTCGGGAATTATATAAGGAAATACACATGCTGTAAGCGCAGCCATTACGCTAATCGCCCCGTTATCCCTGTTATATAAATAGATGAACCATGCCGTCCCGAAGGCATAGAGTACTATCAGCCCCAGAAGCATGGCAACAACCATAACCGGTATCTTTTTACCAAATACCTTCATAATGCCCCCGGTAATCAGCGCCGTGAAAATAAATCCCACTATGTAACCGCCGGTCAATCCCAGAACGACTCCATAGCCACCGCTGAATCCTGCAAAAACCGGAGCTCCCACCGCACCTAAAATAATATAAACCACAACTGCAACCGTTCCTCTGGAAAGCCCCAGCATGGATACCGCAGCAAATATCGCAAAAGTCTGCAATGTAAAGGGCACTGCCATGGGAATATTAATCCAGGAACAGATTGCCATTAAGGCAACAAACAACCCGATATATGCCAGATCCAAAGGTTTCCATTTCTTCTTTTCGTTCATTTCATTATGCTCCTCTCAATTAAGTTCAGCTAATGTTATCACGACGCAAGTTGATTGTCAACCTATTTTTCATAATGGTTTACATTCTATTTTCATTCTTTTTCCGATTTTTAAAATTCGCAGGCCGCCTTTACCGCTTTCCGCCATCCTGCAAGCAGTTTTTCCCTTTCCTCCTGTCCGATGGAAGGAATAAAAGTTCTGTCTACCAGATAGTTGGCCCGCAGCTCCTCCCTGCTTTTCCAGAACCCTGAAGAAAGTCCTGCCAGATATGCAGCCCCCAGCGCCGTTGTCTCGCTGATGATAGGCCTCTCCACGGGCACATTCAGAATATCGCTCTGAAACTGCATAAGCAGGCCGTTTTTTACCGCTCCTCCATCCACTTTAAGCTTTTGCAGTTCAATTCCGCTGTCTAAGGTCATAGCGTCTATGATATCCGCTGACTGATAAGCGAGAGAATCCAGTGTGGCCCTTACAAAATGCGCCCTGGTTGTGCCCCTGGTCAGCCCGAATACGGCCCCCTTTGCATCAGGCTTCCAATAAGGCGCTCCCAATCCTACAAAGGCGGGCACTACATAAACGCCGTCGCTGTCTTTAACCTGCCCTGCCAGCTCTTCGCTCTGAGGCGCATTATCAATCATCTTCAATCCGTCCCGCAGCCACTGAATAGCGCTGCCTGCCACAAATATGCTGCCCTCTAAAGCATATTCCACTTTATCTCCGATTCCCCATGCTATGGTGGTCAACATCCCGTGCTCTGATTTTGAAGGTCTTTCTCCCGTATTCATCAGCATGAAACAGCCTGTCCCATAGGTATTCTTTGCCATTCCCGGCTCAAAACAGGTCTGTCCGAACAAAGCCGCCTGCTGGTCGCCCGCAACACCCATAATAGGAATGGCAGTCTCAAAAAACTTTCCTTCCGTATAGCCGAAGGTTCCACCGGAAGGGCATACCTTAGGCAGCATGGAAGAAGGGACTCCTAATAACTCAAGCAATTCTTTATCCCACTCCAGATTATGAATATTATAAAGAAGGGTTCTGGAAGCATTGCTGTAATCCGTAGCATGAACCTTTCCGCCCGTCATTTTATAAATCAGCCAGCTGTCCACGGTTCCGAAAAGCAGCTGCCCCTTCTCCGCCTTTTCTCTTGCACCCTCCACATTATCTAAGATCCATTTAATCTTGGTGGCGGAAAAATAGGGATCGATTAACAGTCCTGTCTTTTCCCGGATGAGCTGTTCCTTCCCCCGGGCCTTCAGCTGCCTGCAGATATCCGCCGTCTGCCTGGACTGCCATACAACTGCATGATAAACGGGTTCTCCTGTCTCCTTATCCCATACAACCGCCGTTTCCCGCTGGTTGGTAATACCGATTGCCGCTATTTCCTCCGCCGCAACCTTCCCATGTACCAAAACCTCCATATAAACATTTAAAACGCTGAGCCATATTTCATTGGCGTCCTGTTCCACCCATCCCGCCTTCGGAAAATACTGGGGAAATTCTTTCTGGGCGCTTGCCACGATTTTTCCCCGTTTGTTAAATAAAATGGCACGGCTGCTGGTGGTCCCCTGATCTATGGCAAGAATATACTTTTTCATAATATTACCCTCCCGATTTACTGTTTTTTCTTTTCATCTTCTTTATTTCCGCCTTTACTTCCGCTCCTGGTATGAGAGACTCCACAATTTTTTGCAACGCCCGGTTATAAGTATCGTCATCCAGCTTATTGTCCTGCAAAAAAAAATATACCGGAGCCGGATAACAGCTAAAGGCCTCCGCAATGGTCCATGCCGCCGCCATGGAGGCATAATAGGCAGGAAATTTCCGGTTTAAGGCCTCTAATATTTCAGGCAGGTACTTTTCCTTCCCTCTGCCTGCCAAACAGTCTTCAAGGGAAATACTTGAGAGCCTCTTAATACTCTTTCCCTTTTCGTCGCATTTGAGCACATGCTGCATCATAATAATAATGCCTGTCCTGGTTTCAAATTCCTTATCCGAATACAAATAAGGCTGTATAAATTCCCATGTTTTTTCCCGGTTCTGCCGGAACACTTCCATCTTGGAAAAAACGCTGTCACAGACTGACCAGTTTTTCACACAGGGAATATAGGCTTCAATATAGGGAATCATGGTGGAAAGGCTTTCCCTCACATAGCTGAGCATCATACCCCGCAGCATGATTTCTTCGAAATAAACATCCTCTGTCTTTAGCTCCTCCCTCCAATTACCCTTCGCTAACTCTTTTGCCTTTTTCCGCAAAACCGGCAGTCGGACGCCTAACATCGTCTCTTCCCCGGGAATCAGGGCTTTGGAAAATTCCCTGTACTTTTCCTCACTGTTTTCCATCAGAAACTGCCTGATTTCTTCCTTCATGTCCAGTTCTCCATTTCTGTCGTAATGTAAAAAGAGCGGTTTCATATCCCGCAGGACTTCCACCGCTCTCACAGAACAGTTTTGTTCCTATTCAGCTGTAGTCGTATCCACAACTACAACACCGGAGTCCCCCTGTCTGGCCTGTTCCAATACTGCTTCGGCAAGCTTTTGAAAGCTTCCGTAAGAAGAAGTTGCACCGCTTAATGCATCCACATCTCCCTCTCCCTGCCCCTCTAGCAGCTGGCCCGCATAAAAGCGGGTATATTCATTCGGATAAGTCCCGTTCGCGTGAAGCATCGTCTGCATATATGCATTATCCCAGCTTTTAATAAAACCACTGGAATTTTCTGCATTATACTCCACGGAGACAATGCTCCCGCCTTTGACCATGATCGTAATATATTCCTTCCAGCCGAAATTATATTCCGAAGCCTGGGCGGTATAGTAACCGTCTTTAAGTCCTTCCTTATTCCCGCAGGCCGTGAAAATCATGACACATAACAAAACCAACACTATATTAAGGATCCGTTTCATTGATTATCGCCCTCCTTCAAAACAAATTTCTTTACATGAGCCTGAAGCGCTTCCGCTTCCCTTGACAGGAATCCGCTGGACTGCTCTGTTTCACCTGCATTTCTCAAATTCCGGTCAGCAATAGAGGAAATGGTCTCAATTCGTCCCTCCATAACAGCCAGCGCATTCTCCTGTCCCTGCACTGCCATTGCCAGCTGATCCGAGATTTCACTGATTTCTTCAGACACGCCGGAAATGGCCTGAAGAGATTCCGCCGTACTGGCATTTAGCTCCACACCTGTCTGAATAACATTCCTGGTATTTGCAACCATATTTACGGCGCTTTGCGCTGCTTCAGCGCTCTTACCTGCCAGCTGTTTCACTTCATCAGCCACAACTGCAAAGCCTTTTCCTGCGCTTCCGGCACGGGCAGCTTCTACAGATGCATTAAGAGCCAGAATACTGGTCTGGAAAGCAATATCCTCAATAGCCTTTGCAATTTTTGTGATCTCCTGGGCATTGGCGCTGATATCGTCCATAGCGCCGGAAAGCGCAGCCATCTGGATATTGGCTTCCTGAACTCTCCGGGTAATTTCCCCGGTCTTTGTTTGCGTCTGACTACTGCTCTTTGTAACACTTGCCAACTGCTCTTTCACATGAGTCACTTCAGAAACTAAAGCCTCCGTTGCCTGGTTTTGCTCCATAGAAGCCTGATGAAGTTGTCCGGACTGACCGCTCAATTCCTCGGCCATACCGGCAAGTCTGCCTGCCGCCGACTTAAAGTCACATATCGTTTCATTCATCGAATGAACAATCGTACTCAAGCTTCCCTTAATCAGAACAAAATCCCCTCTATAATCCACTTTAGGTTCAACTTTAAGATTACCGTCTGCAATCTGAGTCAATACCTGTTGGATGTCTGATATGTATCGATTAACACTGTCTACCGTAGTATCCAGCGTTCTGCTCAGTACCTCCAGCTCATCCTTTGTATGAACATGGACTATCTCTGTATGCAGATCGCCGTCGGAAAGAGATACCATTCGATCTGTTACATTTTTTACCGGCCGGGAAATTGACCGTGCCAGACGCAAAATGAATAAAACCGAAATAAGCAACCCTGCCAGGGTACATACCCCCGCCGTTATCATTGCCCGGTTGATCAAATTGTTATAATCCGACTTGGGCACCTGAATGATCAAAGCCCATTGCGTTCCCCGAATAGGAGAAAAAGCCACCAGCATCCGTTCTCCGTCTATATCAAACTCCGTTGCTCCCGTTTCTCCTGTAGTTACCCGTTTAATGGCTTCCTCATTGCCATTACTGAGCTGAAGCAGCGTATTTTTTGACTTAACAATGGACTGATCCGGATGACCGGTAATGATCCCGTCCCGGTTAACCATATAAGCCATACCGTTTTTACCCATGTTTATATTGCTGATAACGTCATTCAGCATATCATATTTATAAACTCCTACCACATATAAGGCAGTCTCTCCGTTCTCTTTTACCGGCATGCCCATCATAATGCCTAACTCATCCTGAAAGATAGTTTCTGTATGAATGGTAAGGTTATCCGTTTCCTGTAAAAGCGCAAAAAAACTGCTGTCCAGACTTTCCGGTGCACCGTCTATTCCCTGAACCAGACGACCGTCCATATCGTATAAAGCAATAGTATGAAGCTCATAAATCTCTGCTGCTTCCGATAAAACAGCCTCCCGGCTCTTCTTTATTGCAGCAGCATCAACCTCTCCCCCTGCGGTTTCGCCGCCGCTGACAGAAACTTCATTCATTCTGGAATCTCCGGCAATCATCATCATTCTCTCCGCCAGCATATGGATATTTGCTTCTACCGTCTTTGCCGACTGCCGGGCCGTAGGCTGCAAATTATCGAGCAAAATGCTATTTGCCAAAGATTGCATTGAAACGACCATAATCGCACAGCATAAGGCTACCAATATCAAAATATTAAGCGTTGTACTTCTCAATACCCTTCCGCTGAGACTCTTTCTCCTTTGCCTCTTTGAATAAGAGTCTTTTCGTTTCGTTAACATGTTTCCATCTCTCCTTTTCCTGAATACTTCTTTATACTGCGTTTACGAAACGCCAAATTCCGCATAAATACAGAATTTTTACTTTTATAAATCAAAAATCTCCCAAATGGCTTTGGAAAAAACAAATTTGCAAAAATTTTTTTAACCAATTACAAAAAGGAGAATCCTGTTAAACGCAACAAAAGCCACTTGACCCCCGCAAGACTATAAAGCAGTTTACTATACAAACGATCAATGACTTTATAAATTATCCTACCACGAATCACATACAAAATAAAGCACTTTTTTGCTATTCTTCCCGGCTTCATCCCGACAATTTACCCCGGCAAAAAAAGAGCCGCCGCTTTAAGGCGACAGCTCTTTTTTATAAATCTTTTTTAATATTTTCCAAAATCATCTCCAAGAGAAATTACCTGTTCGTTGGCACTTGAAGAGGAGCCGGAAGAATAGGATCCGCCGGAGTATGATGACATACCGGAAACGCTTCCTGAACCTAAGTTGTAAATAGCAAGCATCTCTTTCATCCTTGCTGCCTGGTTGGATAACTCTTCGCTGGCTGCCGCACACTGCTCGCTGGTAGCGGAGTTGGTCTGTACTACCTGGGATACCTGTGTAATTGCCTGCTCGATCTGTGCAACTGCAGTTGCCTGATAATTGGAGGACTCTGCAATACCGTTGATGATTGCTTCGCTTTCCTGTACAACTTTGGAAATCTCTTCCATAGCTTTTGCCGTTTCATCAGCAATCTTGGAACCTGCGTTAACTCTGTCGATAGACTCTTCGATCAATTCAGCAGTCTCGCCGGATGCTGCAGCACTCTTAGCTGCTAAGCTTCTAACTTCTTCTGCAACAACTGCAAAGCCTTTTCCTGCTTCGCCTGCCCTTGCAGCTTCAACAGCCGCATTTAATGCAAGAATGTTGGTCTGAAATGCAATGTCGTCGATGGTCTTAATAATTTTGGAAATGCTTTCAGAGGACTTGTTAATATCCTGCATAGCGGACATCATATCTTTCATCTGTGCATTACCTTTTTGCACGTCGTCAATCGCACGCGCTACCAAACCTGCTGCAGAATTAGCTTCTTCTGCGTTTTCTTTTGTCTTCTCTGCAATTTCATCGATAGATGCCGTAATCTCCTGAATAGCGCTTGCCTGCTCTGTGGAGCCCTGAGCCAATGCCTGGCTTGCGCTTGCAACCTGTGAAGAGCTTACTGTAACCTGGGAACCTGCGTCGCTGATATTGGATAATGCATGGAGGTTATCATCTACTAACTTCTTCAGTGCGCTGGTCAATACATCATCGCTGGATTTCACATTAACCTGAACCGTAAGATTACCATTTGCTACCTCTTCAGCAATACCTGCCTGATATTTCATATTGTTAATTACTTCCATATATTCATCAACCAGTTCGCCAAACTCATCGTTGTGGTATTTTACCATCTCAACGTCCACACGGCCTGCAGCTATCTCACGTGCCGCCCGGGATAATTGCATAACGGACTTATTGATCGCCTTGATCAGGTTTAAGGAAAGAGTAACCGTAATAACAACAGAAACCGCTACCAGAGCAAAACTGAAGATATTGGAATTAAACGCCATTTTTTCGATGCTTTCCAAACTATTGGCCTGCACTCCGGAAATTGCTTCTATCAAAACTTGCGCTTTCTCCTCATCTGCACCGATATCTTTCATCGTCTGTTCAATGTCTACAACTTCTTCCTTCTGCATTTCGGCCACACGATTTCTGATATTGCTGATCGAGCTCATGCCAAGCATCACATTAATAATGATAAATATGGTTGGAATCGCAAAACCTATAATCATTTTTGTTTTCATCTTCATGTCTTTCATAATTATACCTCTCCTTCTTCGTCAACACTCATATCATTTGCCTGCTCCACAACTGATAAATCCTCATCATTTAACAGTTTATCGGGATCCAGCAACAGCTTAACGGCATTTCCTACTTTGCCGATGCCATACACATATTTATTTTGTGCCTTATCCGCGTGCCCGATCTTAGGCGGCGGCAGTATATTGTCTTCCTTGATTTCAACTACCTCCGCGATTTTCTCTACGATCAATCCTACCGTTGCCGTTTTTACATTAATAACAATAATACATGTTCTGTCATTGTACGCTAACGGTTCCTGCTTAAACCGCAGTCTGACATCAATTACGGGAACTACCTTTCCTCTCAAATTAATCAGACCCTTAATATAGTCTTCTGTTTCGGGAATTGCCGTAATCTCCTGCATCTGGATAATTTCATTCACATATTGAATCGCCAGCCCGAAATACTCATTACCGGATTTGAAGGTCATGTATTTGCCTTTTTCATTGGTATCATCCGAATCATACTGCATTGACATTCTCTTCAATTCGTTTGCCTCATCCATATATTTACCGTTCCTTTCTATATTTTTTATTCCATTAATCCAGTAGCATCAAGGATTAAAGCAATGCTTCCATCACCAAGCTGCGTACAGCCTGACAGCCCTTTTACCTTCTTGATGTAAGAAGGAATAGGCTTAACAACGATTTCCTGTTCTCCTATCAGTCTGTCAACCAGGAGACACACATGCTGGTCTTCCACCTCAAGGATCAGCATTACTCCATCTTCTACGGATTCCTGATATTCTTCCAGTCCATACCATCTTCCCAGACGAAGCACCGGATAGCACTCGCCCCGTATCATGATATATTCATCCCCGTTAGGCTCATAAATCATCATTTCTTCCCTTACGCGGACAAATTCTTTAATCACGCCTGTTTCCAAAACAAAGGAGGATTTTCCTGTCTCCATGACAATGCCGTCAATGATGGCAAGGGTCAGTGGAATCTTAAGACTCATGGTACTGCCGAATCCCGGCGTGCTTTCAATATCCAGCGTGCCGCCGATCGCCTGAATGTTTTGGACTACTACATCCATACCCACTCCACGGCCCGAATATTCCGTAACCTCTTCGTTGGTAGAAAAGCCCGGAAGCGTGATCAGCTGGTACACTTCTTTATCTGAATAAGCCTCATCCGGCTTATTGGGATCTAACAGACCCTGCTTTCTGGCTTTGGCAAGTATTTTAGCCCTGTCAAGACCGCTTCCGTCATCCGTAACGCTGATCCATACCTTTCCGGCTTCCGTCTTTGCAGATAAAATAACTTTACCCTTTTCAGACTTACCGCTTTCCATTCGCGTCTGTTTGTCTTCAATTCCGTGATCTACGGAATTTCTTACTATATGCATCAGCGGGTCAGAGATTTTCTCAATAATGTTCTTATCCACCTCTGTCTGTTCGCCGACCATCTCAAACTCAATTTCTTTTCCCAATTTCCTGGATACATCAAATACAATACGATTCATTTTCTGGAAAGTATTTGACAAAGAAACCATTCGCATGGACATGATAACATCCTGTAAATCCGTGGAAATCTTTGCCAGCTGGGCTGCCGCCTTATTAAACCGGTCGAGGTTTAATCCCGGCACTTTCAGGTCCGGATTCTGCAGCACAACCGATTCGGAAATAACCAGCTCGCCGATCAGATCCATCAGCTGATCCATCTTTTTAACATTGACGCTGATAAAGGAAGCCTTTTCTCCTTTATTTCTGTCCTTAGCCAGCTTCTTGGCTTTGCCCGGCTCCTTTGATTTAATAACGAAATCGCCAGGCGCCATCTTAGGCTTTGCAGGTTCCTTGGGCGCTTCTTTCGCCTTCTCCACCTCTTTTGCCTCTGCCTTGCTTTCGATTTCTTCCACACTGGACTCTAAATCAATAACCTCTTTTGGCTCATCATCATGTTCGCCAAAATCAAAGCCCTGAAGAAACTCTTCTGCCTTACATTCATAAACATCTACTTTTTCAATGTCATATCCTATGCCGATGGCATTGCGGATTTCTTCCTCCGTGCACTGTGCCTGCAAGAGGATTCTGAAACCATCCTCCAAAATTTTCTGTGCACTGGTCTCATCTGCAATAATGTCCTCAGGGGAATACAGCAGATCCTCCGCCATCTCCTTCAATGCATATACAGTCTTATATGCATGGACGTTTGCCATCTCCGTCTCCGGATAAAAATTGATATAAATTTTGTAGAATCTGCTGGCACTGGTTGCAACGGGAGCTATGTAGAACTGCTTGGGTTCCACATGAACATTTTCAGGGGGCTCCTCGCCTCCTTGCGCACCTCCGTTTTTAATCATTTCCAAGAACTTGTCGAGACCTGCAATTATACCGCTTGAGTCTCCATCTGCCGGACTGCCGTTACGGATTTTTTCCAATTCGCCTGAAATAAAATCCTCTACTTCCAGTACGTGCTCCACCAGCTCCAAGTGCGGCACATTATCAGGTTGGGATTCTCTCAAATAATAAAAGATATCTTCCAGTTTATGTGAAACAGCAGTGATATTGTCAAACATCATGATACCCGAAGAGCCTTTAATGGTATGCATGGTTCTGAATATTTCATTTATGCTTTCTTCGTCAAAACAATCCGCATCCTTTTGGTCCAGAACTCTTTCCTGAAGCTGTTCCAGCAACTGTTCGTTTTCAAACAGGTACATGTCCAGCATGCCGTCTGTGTTAAATTCTTCAGCCATATCCTTCTCCTTTCCTGCGTATTCAACTCCATCTTATGATTAAATCAGATTCAGCTTTTTCAATGCCTGTTCAAACCTGTCCTGATCAATCGGCTTGCCTGAATATATGGTGCATCCCAATTCAAAAGCCATCTTAACGTTGCTCTCTTCATTCAATGCGGTGGTCATAATAACCTTTACCGCCTCTTCCTCTGAAATATTTCTTTCCTTTTCCAGATTCCGAATGCCTACAAGAGCCTGATAGCCATCCATAACCGGCATCATGATGTCAAGACATACCAGGTCATAGGGCTCTTCGTCTTCCAAAGCCATCATGAATGCGTCTACTGCTTCCATTCCATCTACAGTAACGTCGCATTCACCATACTTTGACAGAAAATTTACCATAAATTTTCTTGTTACAAAATCGTCCTCCGCCAATAGAATCTTCATGCTCCTTCTCCTTTACATTTTATTTAACAATGCATATGTTCTTCTTGCAATGTCAGATAGTTTCTCCTGATGCTCCACTGCTCCCAGGTCGTAAGCAACCTTGGGCATCCCGTAAACTACACAGGTGGATTCATCCTGACCAATGGTTCTGGCGCCGGCCTTTCTCATTTGTAAAAGCCCTTTTGCACCGTCGCCTCCCATTCCGGTAAGGATAATTCCTACCGCTTTGGGGCCTGCAACTTTGGCTACGGATTCAAACAGCACATCTACCGACGGGCAGTGGCCGTTTACTCTGGGGCCTCTCTTGATTTCCACCTGATAGACTCCGTTTACTTTTACCAGATGCATATGCATATCCCCTCCGGGAGCAAGAAGCAGGGTACCCGGCAGTACTCTGTCTCCCGTCTGCGCCTCCTTTGCCCGGATTCTGCATTGGTCATTCAATCTTTTGGCATACATTTTGGTAAATCCCGGCGGCATGTGCTGTACCACCACAATTCCCGGGATATCCGTCCCGTAATTTTTTACAACATCAAAAATCGCTTCGGTTCCGCCGGTTGAAGCGCCGATTGCCACAACCAGCTCCTGTCCCTTTACGTTTAGCTGCTGCTGCTCCTGAGCCATAACAGTCTTTTTGATATTGCTGATCTTGGCCGTAGAAGCTATTTTAATTTTAACCAAAAGCTCGTTTCTGATAAAGTCCTCTAACTGCGTGCGACTGGATACGGCGGGCTTTGCCACGAAATCAACCGCTCCCGCATTCAGGGCGTCGAAAACTTTATCGCTTAGGGAACTGATTACCACCACAGGCAAAGGATACTGGGGCATCAGCTTTCTCAAAAACTCTATGCCGCTCATCCTCGGCAGCTCTACATCCAGCGTCATAACATCGGGCTTGCATGCAAGAATGGCATCCCTTGCTTCAAAAGGATCCTTTGCCGTTCCCACAACCTCAATAGCCGGATCCCTTTTTAAATTTTGAACCAACAATTCCCTGAAAACTATAGAATCTTCAACTATTAAAACTCTAATGGGTCTCATCTTCTATCATTTCCCTTCTTTCTTTCTGAATATGGAGGGCTGAATTATTTGAAAAGGAGTGCTGCTCCTGTCAAGAGTCTCCGTTGTTCCTATAAACAGGTAGCCCCCCGGCTCCATTGCGTCATATACCTTCTGAACCAGCTCCCGTTTTGTCTTCTCATCAAAATATATCATAACATTGCGTAAAAATACAGTGTGCATTTTCTTTTTGAAAGGAAATGGATCCATCAGATTAAACTGTCTGAATATAACTTCGTTTTTTAACTCCTGACTAACCTGATACTGTTCCCCCCCCGGCAGCTTCTTAAAAAAATGTCTCTTCCACTGTTCCGGCATTTTATCTAACTGCTCCGCATTATAAATACCTGCCATCGCCTTCTGCAAAACCTTTGTGGAAATATCAGTTGCCAGAACCTTTGTATCCCACTGGTCTCTCTCCAGACCGAAGAAATCGGACAGAACCATGGCTATCATATAGGGTTCCTCCCCTGATGATGCGGCACCGCACCAGATACGCAAATCCTTTTTACTTCCTTCTTTCGTCCTAAGCCACGGAAGAACCACACTTCTGAAATAATCAAAGTGTTCAAACTCTCTCATAAAATAGGTATGGTTGGTCGTTAAAAGATTTACCAGCATTTTCTCCTGCTGACCGGTCTTGTCATGCTCAACGGCATCCATCAGATCGCTGACATTTCTCCAACCGCCCCTTTTCATATAATTCTCCAGGCGCCCGTTAACAATAACCTTTTTCTGGCTTAAATCTATCCCGTAACGCTGTTTCATATAAACCGAAATTCTTGAAAGTTCTTCATCCGTAATCAACTGTTATTCCTCCTGTCAAACAAAATAATAATATTATTCCGCTCAGCAAAATTGACGCGATATTTTACAACAGATCTTAAAAATATCCGGATTAAACCTTGTATCTGCTTCCTTGCTCATAATTTCAAGAGCTTCCTCCCTGGTATGGGCATTTTTTTCCGTTAACGCACAATACCGGTCCACTATCGCAACAATCTGAGCCCCAAGGGGAATCCGTTCCCCTTTTAATCCATCAGGATATCCGCTTCCGTCCCAGTTTTCGTGGTGGTAATGTGCAATGTCAATGGCTGCGTTTATAAAGTCGTTGTAATCACTATTGACATATATGTCCCTAAGAAGCTTCGCTCCTATTTTCGTATGATTTTGAATAATGGAAGATTCTTCTTCTGTCAATTCCCCCTTCTTCTGCAAAATCTCTTTTGAAATGCCTATATTACCAATATCGCAAAGAGGTGCCGCGATTTCTATGGTATCAATATAAGTATCTGATATTTTATCTTCAAACACAGGGGATAACTGCATCCCCTGCGCAAGAATTCCACAATTATGTCCCAGCCGCTTAACATGTTCCTTCGCATAGTCCGAATTTACGGCGGCTATATTAGCCATGGCATACAGAACGCTTTTCTTTTCCATTTCCATCTGCTTTATCTGCTCATTGACGGAAACCTGAAGGCGTCTGTTCATCTCCTTTAGCTCTCTCCTTGCCACATGGAGCCTTAAATGAACGCCCACCCGGGCCTGCACCACCTCAGGAATAAAGGGCTTGGTTATGTAGTCTTCTCCCCCCAGGGAAAAGCCTTCTATAATGTCCTCCGGGGCATCGAAAGCCGAAATAAAAACAATGGGGATATTTTTTGTTTTTTCGTCACTTTTTAATATTCTGCACAACTCATATCCATCCATTCCCGGCATGGAAATGTCGCTTAAAATCAACTGGGGATCGCACTCTCCGACTTTGACAAGCGCCTCTTCCCCGCTTTTTGCCAAAACAGGGAATCCCCCCATATCCTTTATGATTTCCTCCAGAATGACTCTGTTGGTTTCTATATCGTCAACAATAAGAATGGTTTCCTTATCCGTATCCTTCCCGACCCTTACCATCTATGTATCCCCTTTCGAAATTACAGGAAATGCTTTAATTCCTCAAAACCCGCAGCCGCCTTCTCGTAATTTTCCTTCTGGATTGCCATCTTTAAACGGAGAACAATCCGTTTTACTTCCGGAGGCGCTTCTTCCGTCAGCTGCTTAATGGTTTCCATAAACATTTCCGCCTTTTCCCAGTTCTCCATTTCCACGCACAAAATCAACTTGGAAAGATTTTTCTTAAGCCCTTCCGTATTTTCCGGCGTGCCGTATTTCCTGATATCTTCCGCTTCCTCCGACGCCTCCGCCCCGGATTTTTCCTTGAAAGCTACGCTCTCTAGCGCCTTGCTCACATCATCGAGCTGTCCGGAATTCTTTTCCTCCTCGCAGGTATTGACCCATATGGAAAAAGTAAAGGTGCTTCCTTGGTTTTTCCTGCTTTCGACTTCAATTCTCCCGTTCATGAGCTCTACCAGCTGCTTACAGATATTCAGGCCCAGCCCTGTTCCCCCGTACTTCCTGGAAATCGACGCATCTACCTGTGAGAAGCTTTGGAACAGTTTATCCTTATCGGCTTCATCGATCCCGATTCCCGTATCCGACACAATAAAAAACAATTCCGCTCTGTCATTGACCTGAGCCGTCTTAAATGCCTCTACGGTAATCTTCCCCACGGAAGTAAATTTCTGGGCATTGGATAAAAGATTATTTAAAATCTGCACAATACGCAGTTCGTCGCCTATAACATATTCCGGTATCTGGGGCGACACGGTTACAAAAAAGTCCAGCCCCTTTTCCGTCAGCTTATTCATATGATTGGCTTTTACATAATCCAGCATATTCCTAAAATGGAATTTCCTCGGATCCAAGGTAAACTTACCGGCCTCCAGCTTTGAGAAGTCCAGAATGTTATTGATTATTTTGTTCATGTCGCCGCAGCAACGCTCAATGATGCAAAGAGACTTTTCCGTAGGTCCATCCATTTCCCGCTCAAACATTTCCCTTACATTTCCCAATATGCCGTTTACGGGAGTCCGCAGTTCATGAGTGACATTGGCAACAAATTCTGACTTAACCTTTAAGGCCTCCTCCGCCTCCCGGCGGATTCTGTCCACTTCCCTTGTAAGATATTCCTTCTCCAGTATGTCATTTGCCATACAAAGATAGAAATCACAATCTGCTTCATTGCTTACGATTCTGGCTTCTACAGGAAAACAGGTAAGATTTTTGCGGTACGCCACAAGCTGCTGCGGACTGGTGCCGAAAAGATACTCCGTTTCAAAGCCCTTTTCGGATTTCCTGAATGTGTTTGGAAAAATATCGCTGATATATCCGCCGCATAATTCATCCCCGTATTCCAGCTTCTGTTTTGAGGCGGCGTTTGCATAAGAAATCTTCCCCGTCCGGTCAAACATAAGAATCATTTCCAAAGCATTATCCATTGGAAATATGTATTCTCCGATTTGTTCCATAATACCCCTCCCCGGACACAAGTAAAGGGCAGCAAAAAAACTTCTGATTTTTTGCTGCCTGCTATCCGTTTCATCAAGAAAAATTGAACATTTTAATGACTTCTACAATGTTAAAGAAATCCACTTTGGCAAGCGCGAAGCACTCCAGTACGTCCGGCGAAAACTGTCCGCATTCACCGTTCATGATCATGTCATATGCAATATTATTAGCATATGCGCTTTTATATACTCTCGTACTTACCAAGGCATCATAAACGTCTGCAATGGCAACGATTTGTGCACTGATTGGAATTTCATCTCCCACTAAATGATCGGGATATCCGTTTCCGTCCCACCTCTCATGATGGTAACGGCAGATATCATAACAGTATTGGTAAAACTCTCCTGTCTGATTTTCCTTGAATTTCTCCAATATGTCACATCCGATTGTGGTGTGCGTCTTCATGATTTCAAATTCTTCCTCCGTAAGCTTTCCCGGCTTTAGAAGAATGGTATCTGAGATACCGATTTTGCCTATGTCATGAAGCGCCGAGGCCCTGGCAATCTCATCGACCTGCTCCGGAGTCAGACCATATTTGGGGAAATACTTCATCAGATATTTTAACATAATCCTGGTAAAATATTTGATACGTCTGATATGTTCTCCTGTCTCTAAGCTTCTGAACTCCACTACCGAACTCAGGGCGTCAATCATAAATTCATTATTCTCACGAATTTTCCTCTCCTGAGTAAGAATCGCTTCTTCCTGCTCCTTTAAGCGGTTCTCCATGTATTGCTTATTCTGGTAAAGTTCAATAATGTTCTTAGCCCTGCGCTTTACGATATGGGGATAAAAGGGCTTATGCATAACGTCCGCAACGCCATAGGCATATGCCTGGTCATCGCTGTCCATGATCTTTTCGCCGGTAATCAATATAACAGGAATCTTCTCTAACAAATCGTGCTCCTGCATATACTCGAGCACGCCAAATCCGTCTAAAACAGGCATTACAACATCCAATAAAATCAATACGATGTTTTGGTTATTTTCCAGCGCTACTGTTGCCTCCTGCCCGTTAACGGCTTCAATAATACTGTACTCGCTCTCAAAAACTCCACTGAGTATGGCGCGATTAACTTCTTCATCATCAACGATCAGAATCTGTTGTTTATCCATGATATTTCCTCGTTTTCCTTAATCCGTTCTGCAATTATTTATAACTTCAAAGTACCATTTTTCGCTATAAATGTCAATTGGTTTCTAATCCCTTCCAAATTCTGCCTTTCGCACTTTCCCTATGTTCTACTGCTTATTTTCCATTAAAATTTTCTGGAACCGCCCGTAAGCTTCTTCCAGCTGTTCCCACAGTTCCTTTACCTTACCTGTGTCCACATCCGGTTCCTGCTTTCCCCTTAAAAGTTCACACAGATCCGATGCTGCGGCATTGATGGGATCCAGTCCCAGATTAGCTGTGACCCCTTTTAAAGTGTGCGCGCTCTTAAACACCTCCTCGTAATTGTTTTTTTCCAGATTCTCCTTTATACTCGCGTAACTTTTATCATCAAGAAATTTCATAATGAATTTCATATATATAGCTTCATTGCCCATAAAACGTTTTAATGTCATATCCACATCAGCACCGTTTTCTTCCAGCTGCTTTCTAAAACCTGCATCCATATCCGTTTCCTCTTTTCCTTAAATTTATATTCATGAAAATACCTAAAATATTCACGCAATCAACATCTTTATATTATCACAAAAGAAAGACAGCCGTCAACTGTGCCGCAATAGTTCAGTAACAAAATACAGTACTTTTGTTAGTACTTTTTTCCCACTTTTTCCATTTTCAACCGCCCACAGCTTCCGACTGTTTTTCTGTTCCGTTCCGTGCCCGTTCTACTTTTCGTCTCTTACCGCTTTCTGTTGCTTTCAATTTCTTGCTCGTTCCGCTTTACCGAAATATTCCCTTATCTTTTTCTTCCCTCCTCGTCAAATTCCCTCTTCAAAGCCCTTTCCGTAGGAAAAATCGCGCCTATGAGAGGAACCAACTGAATGAAGCAGCAAGCACCGCCCACCGTCCCTACCGTATTCTGGTCTTTTCCCAGCACAAATAACATTACCGCCAGGGAAACCGGCAATAAAACAAGACCGCCCCTAAGCCAGATTTTCCCGAAATACCGGTGTGCAAAATTCCATGTATCCTTATTTTTCATGGACCTGCCTGTACGGTATCCGTATATCAGATTTATTTCCTTGGGAGGATTTTTTAAAAATACCTTTCCGAAAACTATCATTATGAGCGGAATCATCAGATCCATCATTACCATAAAAATCCAAAAACCCATCATTCTTCATCCTTTCTTCCACCACTGCCACTTTTTATCATTTTTCATAATGCTTTAATGAATATATTTAGAAACAACTTTTTTATACCTTTTTCTGAATATGAATATACCGGCGGTACTCTCCAACATTAAAAACACAAAACCGGTCATCACATGTAAAAGAAGAATAAGCCCCGTCACGCAAAAAACAAGAGCACAGCATAAATACACTTTGGACATTTCCTCATTAAACTGTTTTACAGGATGTATCTTTGTTCTCAGCCTACTGTCCTCCGTCCAAAGTCCTATTGGTTCATTGCTGTTTTTGTAATGCCCAATTATGAAGAATGGTATTGCACACATGAGACAAGTGACGAATCCCGCAATTTTAGCTCCCATATTTTTTTACTCCTTACAGCCGACTTTTCCTCTCATCCAGTTCCAGTTTATCAAACATCATTTTTCGCGGTATTTTCCTTCAATGCCTATGGTATAAACCGCCATCATGCCAATACACCATGCCAGGCTCCCGATAATCGTAAAAACAATTCCCGCAGAGTTCTGTCCATCGCACAAAGGCAGTCCCAATACCATAAATAAAAGTCCCGCTGCCACAAACAGCTTGCCCAGCGCACGATTATACGCCTTTACGTCAGAAACAGGAGCCGTATCCGCATTGGCCCAGAAGCCGAAAGGGACCTCTTTTTTTGCAAATACGCAATAAATTCCCCTGGCGACAAAAAACAGTCCGCATAGAAACCAGATGACATACCCTATTACTCTTCCGCTCATAGTCTTTCCTCCTTCAGACGCATTCCCGCCTATTTTACATAAAATGCACAAAGTTTCATCTCTTTATCAAACATAAGGGTATAGGTAATACCTGTATTTTCATAAGTGGCATTGATCTGCACTACCGCATAGCTCTTTCCCATCTGTACGACCTCTCCCAGATAGATATTTCCAAAAGTCACAAATTCTCCCCAATCTTCCCCGAACAGCTTCTTTACTTCTTCCAGCTTTTCCTCTGTCATTGCCTGCTCCATGGACTTTGAAAAGCACATTTCCTGAATCGCTTCATAGTCCCCTTCGTCAAAGTAGGAAATAACCGTTTTGGTTCGCTCTGTTACTTCCTCCTCTGTATAAAGGCCGCTTTTGCCCATAGGGTAGTTTTTGGGAATCATATAAAAGCCCAAAAGGAGGAGGACAACCAATATGCCTATGATAACGCCTGCAATCCCAAGCCCTTTCCGCCTTTTAAAAGCCGTTATCTCTTCTTTTGAAAAATTATCATTAAACTCCCCTGCTAAAGAAGCCGGACTGCCCATCCGCGCCATGATCTCCTCAAGGCTTTCCCCGTTTTCCAAGGCTGCCGCTATATCGGATTCCAGTTCCTTCCTGATTTCCTTTTTCTTACTGCCGCTGCATTTTAATTTTTTTAATACTGCTATCACATATTTTTCCTGATTCATGCCTCTTCCTCCATCATTTTCGATACCTGCGCGGAAAAATCCCTCCAAAGAACAGACAATTCCTTAAGCCCCTTTTTCCCTTCTTCCGTAATCACATAATACTTTCTGGAAACTTCCTTCCCCTGAGGCTGGCTCCACCGGCTTACCACCAGCCCGTCATCCTCAAGCCTGTATAAAATCGGATAAAGGGTCCCCTCTTTCAAGGCGAACAAACCCCCGCTCTTATCCTTCAGCCGGCTGATCAGCTGATACCCGTACCGTTCCTCTTTTTCCAGCTGTTTCAAAACCAGCATCTCCAAAACCCCTTTTTTCATTTGCTGTTCATAACGTCCCTGCAATCCATCACCGCCTATTTAGTAATACTAAATACATACTATTACAATATTCTTGTTCTGTCAATAATCCAAAAAAAGAGATGGGAAAAACACAAGCTTTTCCTCATCTCCTTTTTCTTTACGTATTTTCTATTCCAAGCACTAATGGGATTTTTTTATAAGTGAGGGGCATCGTAATTCGGACAACGCCATCTCTTCTTTAAAAAAACTTCTCCTTCTCTCCTAAATCCTGTATCAGTTTCTCCATCTCATGCTTAGAAGACACGTTGCGCGCCTTTTGTATAACCTGCGCCCGTTCCTCCTCGCTCATTCTCGCAAAATTATTCATCGCCTTTTCATTTGAAGACATGGAAAAAGTAAATCCCATGGGCATATTCGTATTTCCCATATAACACCATTCCTCCTTACTTATAGTCGGTAACAGTATTTACAATAAATGGGAAAATTATACCTTTTTATGAAAACAGCGTCCTGCCCTCCAGCTCGATTTCCACAATCAGCTGAAGCACCTCCTCATATGCATCCTTTAACCTGTTAATTTCATTTTCTCCCGGCATTATCTTTGCCTTCAGTATATCCGATATGGGTTTCAAAGCCTCATTAAGGGATTTTAATGCCAGATTTGCCGTTACTCCCTTCATGGAATGGGCCACCTTAAAGGCCTCCTCCACTTTTTCTTCTTCCAAAAGTTTAAATAAATCATGAAACCCCTGTTCTCCCGGAAAGCGAAATAAAAACTTTTTGAACAGTTCGTCATTTTTCATAAATCTTTCTGCCGCGTCTTCCAAATCGATGTAATTACTGATTTCCATTTCTCTCTCTCCATTTCTTTTTATTTTTTGTATCTGCCATTTTTACCAAGCTGTTATTTCTGCCTGTCCGCCAGTTCCTCAAAATCCTTACGCACATTTTCAAAGCATTTCATCAGCTTGGGCGAAAATGTGCCGCATTCCCCGTTCTGAATCATCCGGAATGCCTCATCCTTGGAAAAAGCGCTCTTATAAACCCTTTCCGTTACCAGGGCGTCATATACGTCCGCAACAGAAACAAGCTGGGCCGAAATGGGAATTTCGTCCCCTTTCAGTCCGTCAGGGTAACCCCTTCCGTCATGTCTCTCATGATGATGACGGCAGATCTCATAGCTGACCTTTCCGTATTCTTCATCCCATGCACCCTCTATGCTGTCTAAGATTTCGCCTCCCTTTGTTGTGTGGGATTTCATAATATCAAACTCTTCCTTGGTCAATCTGCCCGGTTTCAGCAGGATATTGTCCGGTATGGCAATTTTTCCGATATCATGAAGAGCCGCCGCCGACGATATCATTTCCACATCCGACAGCCCCAATTCATATTCGGGGTATTCCTTCATCATTTCCTCCGCTAAAATCTTCGTAAATCCCTTTACCCTGTTAATATGCTCTCCGCTTTCCATATTGCGGTATTCCACTACAGTACCCAGAATATCAATGATCTTAAATTTATGTTCACGAAGCTCCTCCGCCTGCTTATGTAAAAGCTTGTACTGTTTCCTTAAAACCTCTGTCTGTTCATCAATTTTATCCTCCAGATGATTTTTGTACAAAAACAGTTCTACCACATTTCTTACCCTCTGTCTGACCAGATTATTATCAAAGGGCTTTCTGATAAAGTCGGAAATACCGTAATCAAAGCATCTGGCTTCGGTTTCCACGGAAGATTCCCCGCTGATGATCAAAACCGCCATATTATCCAGCCATTTATTTTTCTTTAATACCTCTAATACCTCATAACCATCCTTCTTCGGCATGATCAAATCCAAAAGAACAACGGCAATATCCTCCTGATTCTGCTCGATTACCTGAAGGGCCTCTTCTCCGTCCCCCGCCTGCATAATCTTATATTCATCCTGCAAAATCTCCTTTAAAATCTCCCTGTTGATTTCCACATCATCCACAATTAAAACTCTATCTCTCATAATTCTCCTTTCAAGGCTTTTACCTTCCGTTTCCTTATTCTATCCGACTGTCCAATAATTTCATCAGCGTTGTACATAAAATCCGGGTATCAATGGGCTTTGCAATATGCGCATTCATACCTGCTTTGGCTGTACGGGAAATATCCTCTGCAAATGTATTTGCCGTTACGGCAATAATCGGAATCCATCTTGCATCCGCCCTGTCAAGCTTTCTGATTGCCTCTGTCGCTTCGCATCCGTCCATTACCGGCATCTGCATATCCATCAATATGGCGTCAAAGAAAAACTCATCGGAAGCCGAAAAAATATCCAACGCCTTTTTTCCATTTTCCGCCTGCACCACCACAGCCTTGCACATCGTTAAAATATCAGTGGCAAGTTCCATATTTAATTCATAATCCTCGGCTAACAGAATCCTCTTGCCTTCCAGCGTAACTTCCTCTTTATCCGGTCCTTGCTCCTCTTCCTGTTCCTGTACGTCCACGGTCTCAAAGGGCAGGGTAACCGTAACCGTTGTTCCTTCTCCCAAAACGCTCTCCACGTCAAGTTCCCCATTCATAAGGGATACGATATTTTTCACATACATTACCCCCAGACCCCGTTCTCCCATGTCCTGGGAACTTAAACTCCCCTCCTGTATACAAGGCTGATACAGCTGTTCCTTTAGCTTCTCGTCCATATACGCTCCGTTATCCGAAACAGCAATCTGGTATCTGGTATATTTCTGATTGTATGTTTCATTTAAAGCCACCGATATACGATCCCCTTCTTTTGTAGATGATAATGCATTGGATAATAAATTATTTACAATTTGATCAAGTCTTGTTATATCGCCGTATACCTCCTCATGCGTCATATTATATGTAAAATGCAGGTTTTTCTTTTCCCTTTTGGCCTGCACCTCAAAATCTTTTACTCTTTTTTCAATTTTTTCCTTAAGATTAAAAGCTTCATTTTTCAGATACATGCCCTGATCCAACCTGGACATTTCCAGGATATGATCGATCAGACCCAAAAGCTGTTTGCTGGAATAATGAATCTTTTGGAGATAATTTTGGATCCTCTCCTTATCCTCAATATGCTTCTTTGCTACCTCCGACATACCGATAATGACATTTAAAGGCGTTCTCATATCATGGCTGATTCCGGAAAAGAACTGCTTCTGAGACTGGTCGCTGGCATGAGCTGCTTTCAGAGAATCCTCCAAAAGAGCCATCTGCCTCAACTGCCGCTGTTTTTCCTCTTCCACCTGTCGAAAGCACAAAACCGCCTCGCCCTTACAAATGGACGGCACATAGAGAATATGTACATTGACCCATTTCCACTGGTTTTCAAAAATCCGTTGGAAATCGCCGCCAAAATCCGTTACGCCGTTCTCAATCTGTTTCCTCACATTCCTGATAGAAAAGCTCTCCAGAAATTCCTCGTAGGCGTCTTCCCTGATCAGCCTTTCAAATATAACCAGAAGATCTTCATATCTGCCCTTAGGCGGCAGAACATCCTTTACATAATCAGCGCCTTTTATCATCTCATAGGTTTCTCTTTTTAGATCGACCCTGTAAAAGGCATAATAGGAATTTCCCAGAATCTGTACTGTTTCATCAATATGCCTTTTGCTGTCCTCGATCTGCTTCTGCCGAAACCACATAAAAATGAGAATCCATAAAACTATGAGAAAAACGCCCAGATACCGGCTTATAACGGTTTCCCATCTCTCCATCAGATAAGAATTGGGAAGTAACAGGACTGACAACCAGCCGTTTAACTCCTCTTTGTAATAGACCGACATGGCATCGCCGCCCGGTGTATCATAGTAATGGTTCCGGCTAAGGAATTCCTCATCCATGATCCGTAAATATAAATCATACAGTCTGTCTTTTGACATATCATTTTGCGAATCCGGGGCAGTCTGCATATATAGTAGATTCCCCTTTGAATCGCACAAAAAATATACGCCGCCTTCCGGAAGAATCTGGGAATTATCATAAATCCGGAAATTTTCCAGAATGATATCAAAAGCAATAACCGTTTCCCCATCCCCACATTCCTTTGCTATGGTAATGACCGATTTATCATAAACATTATCTGTATAAACATCCGTACAGATAATTTCCCCTTCTGCGTCAACAGCCTTTTTATACCACATCAGCTTTTCCGGATCATATTCCTCATATTCCCCAAGACCGGCTGCAAGCATCTTTTTGCCTACTACCGCACAAGGCAAGGCTCTCTCCATACCGGTAACCTCAGTAAGCTTTACCAGATAGTCCTCCAGCCAGACCGCAATATAAGCCTCGTCTGCTCCCCGCTTTACCATGCCTTCCACATATTGGGAGCCTACCGTAAGCAGCGCCCGATATAATTCCATGTTTCGCTCTTCTTCCATTCTGTAGCTGTTTGCGATTTCTTCGCCCGTTTCCTGTGCATTCTCTACCAGAATCCGTCTGGTGGAAAGCAGACTTATGCCTGCAATCGCAGCCACCAGAAGAAGCAGCGCCATATTTCCCCAAAATACAATGGAGTGCTCTTCCATCCTTTTAAAAAGTTTCTTCACTTAAGCTCCTCCAAATGTCAATTTCTTTACATCAAGGACCCTGTCTCTGTCTCAGTATACTCCCATATTATACTAAAATTATATGCAATCACGTTTTTAATGTCAATTTAATGTTACAGAAAAACTTATAGGCGCCCCTTTTTAAGAGCCTATGATACCACTCCAAGCATCATGCCGCACCAGTAAATCACGCCCAACAGCCAGCTCGTGAATATGCCGTAAAGAATAACGGGGCCCGCAATGGTAAAGATCTTTACGCCCACGCCAAAAACCTGTCCCTCCGCCTGAAATTCAATAGCCGGCGCACATACGGAGTTTGCAAATCCGGTAATAGGAACAAGGGCGCCCGCCCCGCCAAAATTTGCGATAGGCTGGTAAAGACTCAAGCCCGTTAGGATCACGCTTAGCAAAATCAGCAGCAGAGAGCACCAGGTTCCCGCCATTTCCTTGTCAAGTCCCATGGATTTTGCCGCTTCTAAAATTCCCTGTCCTATTGTGCAGATGATTCCTCCTGTAAGGAACGCTTTACACATCTGCAGCAAAAGACTGTTTTGGGGCGTCACCTGTTTTACCAGTTCATCATATTGCTTCTGTTTCTCCTGCTCTAATTCTTTCTTTGTCATTGTTTCCATCCCTTTCTTAAATTTATTCTATCCCTTGTAAAAAGTACAACAGCGCGCCCGCCATTTTCCCCAATGCCACCATAAAGATCGCTATGCCGATTCCCCATTTTAACCGTACCCTTCTGGCAAAAATGGGAATGGAATCCAGCATTTCCGCAATGGATAAGGCAAGGCACCCTACAAAACACCCTGTAAAAAATCCCATAACGCTTTCCGCCGCATATTCAACAGGTCTCAATACCATACTGCTGTATAAATGAAGCTCTTCAAAGACGCTGAAAAGCATGCCCGTAATCGTCCCAAAAACCACGCAGCTTTCATAGAAAAATATGCGGGACGCCGTATGTGTTTTTCCCGCAAATCTGGGAATCAGCCCTATCGCTACCAAAACCGTAAAAACACCGGCTGCAGCCAATGCGCCAAAGGATGCGCCGGCAACTGCCAGCAATAAATGTTTAAGGAGCATCAATTGTCTTTCCCTCCCTGTCCCATGTTTCCGCCAGGGTATTATTTACGTCATCCTCGTACTTGCGCATAGACACTTCTATAGGCGTCGGGTCATGAGTTATCCTGCGCTTACCGATGTGATTAAAGAATATAATGATTCCTCCCGCAAGCCCTAGGGCATATGCAATCTCTATAGTCAGCATTCCCTTTCCGCTTTCCCCCGTTATAAGGGAAGAAATCTGTTCAAAAACCTCCCGGATTCCGATATCATTATGAAAAGCCATAATAGTAAATCCCGTTCCGAAAAAGCTGACGCAGGCAACAAAAACAACCTTTAAAATTTCCCACGCCTTGTTGTGCCTGGGATTGGAGGAATATTCCAAAATGGTTTCCTTTGCTCCCACAGATATGACGGCTGCTGAAGGACAGGCTTTTTCAATACAACTGATGACCTTCAACTGACTGACAATCCGGCGGGTATGGTCTTCCGCAAATTCATAAATCTGGGCTTTTCTCGCCTTTTCCACCACCTCCTGGTTTCTGCCGGTTATTTCAGCCACATCTTCTGCCGTAATGACACTTTTAGTACTTTGCATCTTGGGGCTTAAATTCACATAAATAATATCCACTGTTTTTTCATCTCCAAATTTTTCTTAATAGTTTTCCAAAGATTTCAAATACTATGCAAAATAATCCCTTTATAAAATTTCTCCCAAAAATGAAAAAGGATTTTGAAGTCCCTCTCCTCTATAGATATCGGGATTCAAAATCCTTTTCTTTTATTTGAACTCTTTTTATCAAACCGTCGCTTTGTGGAATCAGTTCAGGTATTTGGCTAATTCATCCATCAGCTTTTTGACATCAATGGGTTTTGAAATATGGGCATTCATTCCGCAATCCAGACTATGCTGTATATCCTCCGAAAAAGCATCGGCAGTCATTGCGATAATCGGCAGATGGGCGTCGGCCCTGTCCAGACCCCGAATTGTTTTTGCCGCATCATAGCCGTTCATAACAGGCATTCGGATATCCATCAAAATCACATCATAGGTTCCCTCTTCAGAAGCCTCAAATTTTTCTACGCAGATCTTTCCGTTTTCCGCATGTTCCAGCTTAAACCCGGCTGTAGAGAGAATTTCGTTGGCAATTTCCCAGTTCAGGTCATTATCCTCCGCAAGGAGAATCTTTCTGCCGGTAAAATCTTTTTCTTCTTCCTCTTTTAAGGCCGACACAGTGCCTTCATCCTCTATAAACTTGCTTAATCCCAGATACAAATTGGATTTAAATAAAGGCTTGGAGATAAATCCATTGGCTCCTGCTTCCATTGCTTCGTCTTTAATATCGCTCCAGTCATAAGCGGATATGATCAGAATCGGAACCTCTGCCCCTAAACGCTTCCTGATTTCCCTGGCTGTTTCAAGTCCGTCCATCTCCGGCATTTTCCAGTCAATGAGTACAAGCTGATAATCGTCCTGCGCATCATGACGCTTCTTTACCATTTCAACAGCTTCCTTACCGCTGAGGGCATATTCTGCGTTGATGCCGATTTCTTTAAGGGCGGCGGCCGCGCTATGACACAGGTCTTCGTTATTATCTACCACCAGGGTATTCCATGACGGCAGTACAACATCCTCTATCCTTTGTTTCGCTCTTTCCAGATCCAGCGTAATGTGGAATTCACTTCCCTCTCCGGATTTGCTGTGCAGCTCTATGGTTCCCTTCATGGCGTCTACAATACACTTGGTAATAGCCATGCCGAGCCCCGCGCCTTCCGTCTTATCCACCTGGGTTACTTTCTCTCTTGTAAAGGTATCAAAAATCGTTTTCTGGAATTCCTCGGACATTCCAATGCCGTTGTCCTTTACTCTGAAATGGCATCGTACGTACTGGCTTCCCAAAGGGGATTCCTCCTGGGAAAGGTATATATTGATCCGTCCCTTTTCAGGCGTATATTTAATGGCATTGGACAAGAGGTTTATCAGCACCTGGTTCAGACGTACGCTGTCACAATAAATATTCTCCGTCTGGATTTTCTTGATAAAGATATCAAAATGCTGTTTCTTGGCTTTTACCTGAGGCTGTACAATATTCACGATGCTTTCCATGGCATCCCGCAGGGAAACAATATCCATATTGAGGGTAAGCTTGCCGCTCTCAATCTTGGACATATCCAAAACATCATTAATCAGACCCAGCAGATGCTTACTGGACAAAGTGATTTTACGAAGACAGTCCCTTACCCGTTCCTTATCATCTATATTATTTACCGCAATTGCCGTCATCCCCACAATCCCGTTCATAGGCGTGCGGATATCATGGCTCATATTGGACAAAAACTCGCTCTTTGCCTTATTGGCGTGGTCAGCCTCCAGCTTTGCCTCGTTTAACTCTCTGATCTGCTTTTGAGTCATCTGGTAATACAAAGCAAAAATAGCCAGAATAACCGCCAAAATTATGAGACAATAGATCAGAAGCGTAGAGGTACGCTGATTTCCCAGCTTGTTAATAGCATCATCCAAGGGGCCGTATGGCATAACGGTTATCAGATACCAGTCGGATTCCGAAAGAGAAGAACAGTAAATATGTCCGTGGATTCCGGACTCCATAATCAGCGTAGTATAATCCGTCTTCGCCGCCATGGCGTCCTTCAATTCCCGAACGTAATCTTCCGGCTTTTTGCCGTCAAATTCCATCAACAAATCCTGCATGCGTTCAAAATAACTTCCCCGGAAACTGTCGCCGTTCCTGATGACGTAGCTTCCGTCTGCACGGATGACATGCGAATAGATCAAAGCCCCCTCTTCTTCCAGAAACAGTGCTTCATTTAAATATTCCATGGGGATTCCCGCCACTAAAGCGACGCTGGTACTACCATCCTTCATTTCATATTCTGCAGCCTGTATCAGCAATAGCACACGTTCTCCGGAAGCGTCTTCGGCGCTGCTTATCTTGATCTCTTCGCTATCCAGTCCTTCTAAAAACTCCTTTTCATCAATAATCCGGAGCGACTCGCCATAGATGGTTTCACAATCTCCGTTCTTTTTATAAAGCCCCAGATATGTAAAATCACGTACGCTGGCGCTGATAGCCAGTTCCTCCATCATTTCCTCTCCATAGTGAACCGATTCCGGCGGCGTTCTCTTTACAATACCTTCCACCTGTGAGAGGCGCAGTTCAATAACCGTAGTATACTTTTCCTGAAGCTGCCTGTTCATTTCCGACATATATAGCATGCCCACATCGCTGACTGCGTCATTACTTTTTCTACCTATCCGTATGGCTATAGCCATAAAGCTCAGAATACATACAACAATTAGAAAGCTGAAACTGATTATCAAAAATTTTCTGGTATTTTTGAACATTCTTTATCACCTATTTCCTCAAAATTATATGTGGCAGTTATTTCTGCCCTTTCATCCAATCATCCATCCGGTCTTCAATAATATAAAAAGGCGCCGGTCCGATTTCGATCATAAATTTGTGAAAATCCTTTAATGTAAAATCTTCCCCCAGTTTTTTTTCCGCTTTATCCCTCAAATTTAAAAATTCCAGATACCCGATAAAATAAGTAAGATAATAAGAAGGCTCTTCTACGATCAACTCATAGATTTCCCCTGCTGCTTCTTCATTGTCAATTCCAAAGTCAGCAAGAAATTCCTCCACATCATCCATGTCCCATCCGTCATAGTGAATGCCCATATCAATGTACGCGGAAATACCCAGATTGACACCGTTTTCCCATGCAAGGATATTTGCAATATCTTCATCAAGACCGCTGATACTATAAGAATACATTTCTACGTAGGTTGCCCACCCTTCGGAATAACCGGAATAGGAAAACAGGTTACGGGCCAAAGGCAGTCCGTGCTCCGAGGTAGATACCGTCTGGTACAAGTGTCCCGGATAGCCTTCATGGGCAATTGTCGTATAGATTTCTTCATCCAAATCCTTTCTGTTGATATAAATAACGTTATTCTCTATATCATCAATGGGCGGAGTCAGATAAAAAGCAGGGCTCTCGTGCTCCTCCATGGACGGATGAACATATTTAATGGTGTAATCCACCTCCGGCGGCGCCGGAAAATCCTCTTTTGTCTTTTCCATTAAATCCTGCATGATTTCGTCGGGATCTGTAAGAGGATATTTATATTCATCCAGCTCGTAATACACATCGGGATTTTCTTCCATGCATTCGTACATATTCAGAAAGCAGGATATTATATAGTCCCACGTCCGGTCCTGAAGCTTTTCAACAGAAGCATCGGTACCTACACCGGTACGTATGAGATATTCATAATATTCGATTCCGTCATCATAATAATAAAGCCCCTTGTCATTGACGCCGCTTCCCTTTAAGCCGGTAAGCTCGTCGATCAACATCTGATAGCCGTCCACGACCTCCGTGGTTATCAACGTTTTATTTCTTTCCTTATAATCTTCTTTTTCTTCCTCAGACAGCCCGGAAAAGGCATCGATCTTATCGTTGAAGACTTCTATCATATAGTTGTTCTCCGGGTCTTCAATAAATTGTTCGCATTGTTCAATGGTGCCCTCTATGGCAAAATCAGGCATAAAAAGCCCGGCTTTCGCTTTTTCCTTTTCAAATACCATAATATCCCCGAACATATCGTCAATTTCTTCTAAAAGCGCCAGATAATCCTCAATATCCTTTTCCGTGCGGAAGGTATATTCTGCCAGCAGAACCGGAAGACTGGACTGATATCCTTTTAAGGGACTTAAAAATTCCGCATACAGATACAAATCCACTACCGGAAGCTCCGTATCCACATAATCCATAAAAAGGTCATAGGTCAGCTTCTGATCGTCATTAAGCTTTTCCCTGTTAAAACCCTCAAGCTCCTTTTTCATATTTTCAAGTTCATCTTTGGCGTCCTCAAAGTCTGCCATGGATAACTCCCCAAGAGAAACATCATAATCGGTAATGCCGTAATTTTCAGGATACGCCAATGTATAATGCAGATTTATGGTATTTTGCGCAATCTCTTCCTTAAACATTCCTTCGGTATACTCGTCGAACCGATCCTTTTCCGACTTTCCAAAAGAAATACCCGAACATCCCGTCAAGAACAGGCAGCATGCAAGAAACAGACATAAAATACGCTTTTTCTTAGATTTGCCCTTCATATCAGACCTCCGCTTTCGTATCTTTTTTCAAACAAAATGCGACATAATTATACATGTATAACTATAACATATTATCAATTTACTGAACAGTCCCTTATTTCATATTCTTACGGATATTTCCAGGACTTCCAGAAGAAGTCCTCCTATGACGCCGCACAGATACAGCAGCCCGATGATCTTTAAATTATCCTTTACATCCTCATTTACCCTGCAAAGCACAATAAGGCCCACGCCTGCCCCCACTAAAAGCCCCGCCATCATGGCGCCGAAGCTCATCATACCTTTCAGATAAAGCTCTGTAATGATGACCGAAGCCGCACAATTGGGAATCAGTCCGATAACGGCTGATAAGGCTACGCCTATAAACGGCTTATTCATGATAAATTGTTCAATGCTTCCGCTCCCTATAAAGCCAATACAAAGATTAAACAAAAAGGTAATAAGCAGAATAAACAGAAATATATGTAAGGTATGCTTACAGGCTGATTTCAGAATGCCGTTATCACACCTGCAGTTTTCGTTTTCACAAATCTGGTCAATATGGAATTTTTCATCGGCATGAGGTCTCTCTGCGTAAGCTCTGATTTTCCGGTGCCCCGCCCAGAGCCAGTCTATAAAAAATCCCGCCGCCATACCGATCAAAACCTTAAGGCCCAGAATTTTTACAATTGCCAGAGCCGGCGCCTGTTTGGAAATAAGAATAGGAAGCATCTCATCGGAGGTGGATAAATATATGGCTAACAGCGTTCCCAGCGTAATGATCCTGCCTGCATAGAGATTGGATGCCGCTGCGGAAAAACCGCATTGGGGAAAGGCCCCACAGACAGCCCCCAATAAAGGGCCGAACTTTCCCGATCTACGGATGACATCCTTTGAATGCTCCCCCATCCTGTGTTCCACATATTCCATGACCAAATATGCCAGAAACAAAAAGGGTAATATTTTTATACTGTCCAGGGCTGCGTCCACTGCGCAGTCAAAAAACTGCTCTTTCATAACAAAAAACTCCTCTCAGCTTATACACCTTACAAACAATTAAAGCTTTTGTCAAGAGCCTCATACTGTTCCCGTTGCATAAAGCTAACCTTCTTTCAGCGCCATCGCCCGCAGCTTTACCAAGGTTTTCTTTTCCTGCCTGCATACTTGTACCTGATTCATATTTAAAAGCCCGGCCACCTCTGTCTGGGTCTTATCTTCAAAAAAACGCAGGCGTATAATTTCCTTTTCTTTTCCTTCCAGCCGGTCTATCAGCTGCTTTAACAGCATATGATCAAGAAGCCGCTCCTTTTCCGTATCCGCCGCACCCTTAGAAAGGGTTCCCGTTTCCATCCCCTTTACAATTTTATCCACCAGATAAATTTCGTTTCCGTCCGACTGGTAAACGGTTCTGTAAATGGATTCGATTTCCACATTTGCCTCCAGCGCCATGGCAATTTCTTCCTTTTTCAGCCCTGTAGCCTCTTCCAGCTCTTTCATCGTAGGCTCCCTGCCGCATTCCCTGGCAATTTCCTCCGCCGCCTGTTTTATGCGGTAACCGTTTTCTTTTAAGCTGCGGGAAATTTTAATCATGCCGTCGTCACGCAGGAAACGCTTGATTTCTCCTGTGATCAGGGGCACCGCATAGGTTGAAAACTTTACATTGTATTCCGTATCAAACTGGTCTACCGCTTTTACCAACCCGATACACCCGATCTGAAACAGATCCTCCATATCATATCCTCTGTTTTGGAAACGCTTTACAATGAAACGGACCAGACCCAGATTCTTTTCCACAAGTATATCCCTGGCATTTTTATCGCCCTTCTTCGCCTGTATCAACAATTGCGTCGTAGGGTCCATAAGCTACTGCCCGCCTATCTGTTTACTCATGTAAACGACTGTGCCTCTTCCCTGCTTTGATTCTACATGCAGTTCATCCATAAACGCCTCCATAAACGCAAACCCCATCCCCGAACGTTCCAGCTCGGGTTTTGTTGTAAACAGCGGCTCCATGGCCCTGCCTATATCGTCAATTCCCACGCCTCTGTCTTCTATCTTGATATGTATCCGCCTGTGGGTCAGATAAGCTTCTATGATAACCGGCTTATCTCCTCCTTTATTTTCATATCCATGAATAATGCTGTTGGTTACCGCCTCCGAAACCGCAGTCTTTACATCTTCCACTTCCTCTAAGGTCGGGTCTAGCTGGGTCATAAAAGCCGCTACCGCCACCCTTGCAAAGCTTTCATTTTCCGAAAGGGGCATAATCCGCAGTTCCATTCTGTTAGCCGCCTCTTCCTGATTCATCTGCCATCCGTTACTCCATGCTTCTTTCTGCTTTACCATTTTTCTCCTCCTAATCAACTATTTCTATCAGATCCGTCAATCCTGAAAGCATAATGATTTTACGGATTCTGGAATTTGCATGAGCCGCCACCACTTTTCCCCCGTAGCAGGAAACCTTTTTATACCTCCCAGCGATAACGCCGATTCCTGAGCTGTCCATGAATTTGGTATTGGAAAAGTCGAATATGACATGCAAAACCTTTCCGCTCAAGAGATAGTCGTCCGCCCCTTCCCTGATTTCCTCCGCCTTGTGATGGTCCATCTCTTCCGGCATGGTAATGGTCAGCCAGCCATCCTTTACCATAAACATTTTCTCCATCCTTCATTCCTCCCGCTTTCACAAATTTATGGATATCCTTCAATACACAAAAAAGAGAACATAGTCATATTATGTCCTCTTTTGTATGCTTTATGCCAAATCTGTCGTTTTATTTTATATGCTCTTCCCTTTTTCGGCTCTTTACGGATTATTTCCGTTATTGGCGCCGGCCGTAGTATTATTCCCGCCATTTAAGCCGCCGTTGGTCCGGTCGTCATCGCCGCCTGTCTGCCCCGGGTCATTCTCATTGTTTTCTCCGCCGCCTCGGTTTCCTACCGTTGCGGCGTCAGCAATATTCTGCTGTGCCATATCCGCATATTCCGAATCCGGGAAATCTGTAATCAACTGGTTATACAGCTCCAATGCCTTATTCATATTTTCCGATTCCTGATAAGTCTCCGCAAGAACATAGAGAATTTCCGCATCGGTATTTTTGAAATACCATGCTTTCTCTAACAATTCTATGGCATCGGAATAATCTCCCTGGTTTTTCAGGGAATTTCCTTCTTTAAAGCAATCATCCGCAATTTTATCCCCTACCTGGGCAAGCAGCTCATCATAAAGGGCTTTATAGGCCTCCGAAGCGCCGTTTTCCACATAGCCCCGGTCTAACTCATAAAGGTCGTCGGAAACCCCATCCAGTTCTTCGGGATTATGGATATACTTTCTGGCTGTTTCCAAAAGTCCGTCCACAGTCTGCAGCGCGCCGCCTTCTCCCGTATAGGATACAACCTGCTCCTGCAGCTTGGCATTTTCATCCGTAAGAGCTTCCACCCGCTGCTCCAGGTCCGTAATCTGCGCTGTCTTTTCGTCGGAATTTTCACTGATCAGCCGCAGCTGTTCATCAGCCTCCGCCCTTGCCGACTGCACTCTTGCGGGAACAATCAGAAAGTAGCATACGGCAAGACCGATAGCCATACCGATAACGACGTTAAAGATGGTAGACGCCCCCACAATGGGTTCCTTGGGGCTGATTGGCTGGATAATGGTCTCATTTCCGCTCTGATAGGTAACCGCATCCTTGGAAACATTGGATTTTTTCTTTTTTATGCCTGCGGTCTCATCCCCTTCAAGCATAAATTCCACTTCCTTTAAATAACGGAGCGTCGTGGTATTATTGACGTCTATCTTCAGACTCTTCTTTAAGGTGCGCTGCGCTTTTTCCCATTCCTCGCCGTTCATATACAAAAGGGCCAGAAGCTGGTGCGCCTTTACAAACCTGGGGTTTAAGGAAACCACCTTTTTTAACTGTATAATGGCCAGATCATTACTTTCCGTATAGCAGTAGGAAAGCGCCTGGTTATATTTTTTAACCGTCTGGTTAATGGTTTCCAGCCGGGCAGGGTTAGACTGAACCTCATTAATATAATCGTCCGCAATATTTTTCTGGGAACGGATATTTTTACTGATGACCCATTCGCTCAATGCGGCAACGGTTTCTCCCATCTCAAAGTAGACAAGTCCCAACAGGTTCCTTGCCTCCACATGATTTTTGTTAAATTTTAATGCCTGTCTCAAACTGACTATGGCACCTGATAAATCCCGCACGCCGGCCTTGTTCAACCCGTCATTGTAGAAACGGTTGGCCACATGCATGATTTTTTTATATAATTTCACATCTGCGCCGCAGCCTGTACAGAAATCCTTATCCGACAGTTCACAGCCACATTGAAAGCATTTCATGGCAATCTCCTATCCGTTTCTGTACTAATTCTCCGCATCTTTTGCATCCTTGATCATATTTACAAGTAAATCTGCCATATCTGTTAAATCCTGATTATAAATAGCATCTTCCGCTTCATCTATTTCCAAGCTGGGATGATATTTCTTCAGCTCTTCTTCAAAATTTATCATGGTGTTCCCTCCTTAACACCGACTTTACCAAGCCGACCAAATATAAAGACCCTACAATACAGATTATGTCATTCGGCCCTTTTTCATCCATGCAGCCTTTTAAAGCCGGAGAGACACCTTTGACATATTTAACCTTCCACTTCTCATATTGTGAAAAGCACTTTCTCAATTCCCCCAGACGGACGCCCTTTTCATCCTCCATTTCCACTGCCACCACAATCTCAAAAGCTCCTGATTCATGGAGCATGGAAATCATACGTCCGTATGCTTTATCCTCTACGGCAGAAAAACATAATATTTTTCTGCCTTTACAATTCATTGCCTCTATGGAATCCAGAAAAGCCCTGATTCCGTCTTCGTTGTGCGCCCCGTCAAAATACACGCCGGGAAGCACCTCTTCCATCCGCCCTTCCCAAAAGGAATGGGCAATTGCCCTGCTCATCTTGTCCGCCGACATTTCTGTCAGCTGTTTCCTGCCCAAGAAAACTTCAAAGGCACAAAGAGCCAATGCGGCATTTTCCACCTGATATAACGCATTTGTGGATACACTGAGATTAATATAATTATAATATCGGGATTTATAAGAAAAATCAATGCTTTTATGTTTTATTTTTTCTACAGAATATGCATCCTCTTCCAAAAGATACGGAAAAGCTCCTCTTTCCTTTATGCGCTTTTCCAAGAGTTTTCTCAGGGAAGGTTCCTGGTTTAAAAAAATGACTCTTGCGTCTTTTTTAATGATTCCTGCCTTTTCCTCTTCGATTTCCTCTTTTGTATCTCCTAAATACCTGCAATGGTCCAGACCAATGCGGGTAATAACGCAGACCTCCGTATCCGGAAAGATGTTGGTAGCATCCAGTCTCCCTCCAAGACCTGTTTCCAAGACCAGCACTCCTACCCTTTCTTTTCCGAAAATATACATTCCCATCAAAAACAGGAATTCAAAAAATGTAGGATAGGAAACGCCTTCCAAAAAAGCGTCATCCGATACACTTTTTACACGCAAAAAGGCCTCCATAAAAAGCGCGTCCGACACAGGAAGCCTGTTTATCAGAAACCGTTCATGCATTGTCACTAAATGAGGGGATATAAATCCCCCCGTTTTGTATCCGTATTCTCCTAAAAGGCTTTGCAGATAGGCACAGACACTTCCCTTTCCGTTTGTTCCCGCCACATGAAGCTTCGGAATGTCCCATCCGGGATTTCCCATTCTCTGCAGCAATTCCTTTGTATGGGATAAATCGTTTTTTACCGTAAATCTGGGAAGGGCATAAAGGAACCCCTCTGCCTCTTTATAAGATGTGATTGGCTGTTTCGTTATTTCATAAAACTCATCCATTTTAACATTCTGCCCTTTTCATACTTCCGTCTCTTTCCTGCTTTTAGAGCCTGTAATTCTGATTGTCCGTCATTTCCTTCTGACCTTCTGCCCCTTTTTCGTCTTTTGCCCCTTACGCTTATATCAGCACATTCCCCGCTATCATTCCCGAAATATTCCGGTACTCCATATACATGGTATTACCGGCAACAGGCATTTTGCACTGGTCGATACAGATAATGCTGCCTTTATACAAATTCCCTTCCACCTTTACGGTAGCGCCTTTGGCCTTATCCATATAGGCGTTGACAGCCGTAAGCTCTTCTTTGCATTCGGCCATTTTCTCATCCAGATTCGCTTTTCTTTCTTTCAAAGAATTTAACTGCAGCGCCAAAAGAGGCGTTTTGCCGCCTGTGCTTTTTATTTTTCCCTCAACGTCCATAAAACCTGCAAGGATTTCCTCCATTTCAACCTTTAAGTCCTCTTCTTCCTTCAAGAGCTTTCTCTGCTTTGTCATTACTTCAGGCAGACATCCTGCATGGACAACGGTTTTTACTTCCGCTTCGTTCCCAAGCTCCTTGCAGTCAATTCCCTTGGTCCCATGGACATTGCCGCCAATCAGGGTGCCTTTCTTTCCCGTCAGAACAACTTTTCCATCCGCCTCTATATGGGAATTCAAAATGATGTTGGCTTCTACGTTGCCTCTTGCCTGCACTTTGGTATGCTCGATAAAATCGGCGTATACGTCTCCCGCACACACAATCTGGGCCTTCTGGTTTCCCTGAATCCCTCGCTTCAAAATAATATCTCCGCCGGCTGTCAGATCCGCCGCTTCCACAGTACCTTCTATGGTAAGGCTCTTACCCGCGCGGATGACGGTACCCGCCTCTACATTACCGGCAATCAAAACATCCCCGTAAAACTCTATTTTGCCGATCAGCTGGTCCACATCCCCCGTAATGCGGTGCACATTGTTCAGAAAAATCTTACCGCCCCGGTACTCCACCTTTCCCTCATGCTCCGCTAAATACACGTTTTCATCTTCAGAAGCTGTGATAATTCCTTTTCCCTTTAAGACGGGCAGGTTTTTTACCGGCTTTACAGGAATCTCAACGCCCCTGACATCCATTCCCGGCACGCCGTCCACTGCGGGATGGTATTTTGCCAGAACATCTCCTTCCTGGACGCTGTTAACCATGTTCATGCTCTGGTAATCCACCGAGCCGTCTTCTCTGATCATAGGCTTTTTCTGACCTCTGTTGATGTCGAAAAAGTATTCGTAGAAACCGTCCGTTCCCTCTTTGGGCGCAATATATTCCGCCACCTTGATTTCTCTTTCATAAACCTTTTTCTTTGCCATGGCAATGAGATTATCCTCATTCAGACCGGCTACCACTTCATTTTCTTTTAAAAGCTCTATGAGTTCGTTTTTGGTATAGCGGCTTCCGTCAGTCTTGGGGCACAGATACAGCCATGCCTGTCGGTTATTTTCCGTAATTCTCACATAGGTTTTGGTCTTATCATAAGTATCAAAATGGGAATCCCCGACATCTGCTCCTTGAAAATCTTTTGGTTTGTTTTTATCATCTGTCATAGGGACCCCTCCTTAAAAATGCTGATACCGGTAAGTGAATGTTTTGTGTTTCTTTTCACTTCCCTTTACATATTTCTATTTCTTTTCCGCTTTGATTATTACGTCTTTTTACTTACATCCTTTTTGCTAAGATCCTTCTCTTACAATCCGTAAGAGGCTTTCAGTTGCGCAAACTCCTGGGACTGTGTAAATCCATATACCAGCGTATCCCTGTTTTTCGCTCCTGAACGAAGTTGTGCAAGCCAATAGGAAAGTCCGTCCGCTTCCGCCTCCCTGTTTAAGAAGGTCCGGTACATTCTCTTTATAAACTCTTCATCGGAAAGATTCTGCAGTCTCAGCTCCTCGGAATGCAGGAAGCCGTCTGAAGCGATATCCTCAATGGATTTCTCTCCTGTCAGATAATAGCGGCACCAGTATTCCAGGCCGTCTTCGTCAAAGCCTCTGCCAAGCATCTTTGTATAAAGTCTGGCAATAAATCCCGTAGCGCCCACATTGCGGTCACGGTAGGAAGTAACCTGTACGCTTCCACGGGTTACGTCATATTTGTCGCAAAGGTTTTGGAACTCCTGGGACTCTGCAAAGCCACGGTACACATAAAGCCTGCTCATGCCGTTTTCCAGCTTGTCAAGCCAGTCGCCCATGCCTGACGGGTCTCCTTCCCTGTCAAACATGGTACGGTAGAGGACCTCCACATATTCCTGATTGCTTAAATTTTTCATTTTAAACTCATCGCCGAAGAAAAATCCGTAAGCTACCTGGGCAGCTGTCTCACTATGGCTGTTTAAGCGGGAGACCCAGTCGTTTAAGCCGGATGTATCATAATCCCTTCCGAGGCAGACTGTATAAAGTCTTTTTACAAAGCCGGTCACATCCGGCATTGCGGATTCCGGCAGGGAAACACTCTGCACCCATCCTGCCGATATGTTGCTGCTGCTGCCGATCAACACCTGCAGCCTTCCGTCTCTTTCCCACATGCCGTAAACCTGTCTGCCGTCTGTTGCGCCATAGGTCCACAACACGGATATGCTTCCGTCATCCTCTATCTGATAAATATTTTTGGTATCGTTTAAGTAGGTTCTTCCGCCGGTGCGGACAAGAGAACAATAACCAAAGGTCGAATACGATGTTCCCCATATGATATTGCTGTTAAAGGTACGTACCACTTTTTCCGCTCCGGTGACCGTATCTATGTAAAGCAGATTTATGCCGCTGCTTCTGTCATAGCTTACAGCCCAGGCTCCGCTTCCGTTAATGGGTACAACTGCGGCGTAATTTCTTCTGGAGGTATTTTTATTCCACCAACCGCCATCATCATAGAGCGTGCTGGTGCAGGCATTATCCTGATAACTAATCGTGTGATTTCTTCTGCATCTGCTGTCGCTGATCATAAAGTTGGAATACGAAACATCTCTATAGCCTTCCTGCCCGTCCCATGTAACATCCACATTATACCACTGTCCGTCGATTTTAACCTGATTCCACGTATGGTTTCCGCCTCTGGCCGCCCCCACTTCCAATCCCGCATATCTGGCTAACATGCCATATGCTTCCATATAGCCCTCACATACCGCTGTTCCCAAACAAAGCGCACCGTATGCCCTGTATTTGTTATTACCGGCACTTCCGGCATGATCATAGCTGCAGTGGGTTGCCAGCCAGTTGTGCAAAGCCAGCGCCTTTTGCAGGTCATTCATATCGGGGGTCACAGAATCCCTGACCGCCTGCTTCAGAGCGCTTGCAATAGCGGCTTCATTCTCAATATAACTCGGTTTGTACCAGGTAACATAATCGCCTCTGCCTCCGGAGGAACCTCCCGATACATAAAACAGAGAACCATCCCAGTAAAGGATATCTTTTTCAAGAAGATTATAAAATTCATTATATGTGATTCTATAAGGGCTTAAATCAATATAATCCGCATGGGCTTTTAAGCCTGCTACAATTGCCGCTCTCGCTTCCGCTACCGATTCCGGCAAAAGGATTTCTTCATTCGTTATATATTCCCATAAGTTTTCCCGTGTAAATGTGTGGATTACCTCTTCCTCGCCGGCCGATTCTCCGTCGCCGTCTTCATCATCGCCTTTCTTTTTGCCGTCAGCTTCCTCGCCGTCTTCTTTTTCGGCGTTTTCTTTTTCATCGTCGGTTTCCACGTCGCTTTTTTTATCTTCTGTAATTTCCAAAGCTCCGCCCACACTATTTCCCGAAACATTTTCTAAGCTGCCTGCAAAAACCTGCCATGGCAGAAGCATCATAATCAATATGCTTAAGGCAATTGTTTTTAAGATTCTGGATTTCCTAAACATTTTTTCCTCCCATACAGCGGCCTCCCGCTTTTTCTGTTCAGTTTCCTGCTTTTTTATTTCTTATGCCGTTTTCCTTTTTCCGGTCCGGCTATGCTGTTTCAAAGCTGTTATTGAAGGGTTTTAAGCCTTGTCTGTACCTGTTTAAGCATCTGGGCGTATTTTGCCAGCTTGCCTTTTTCCTCCTCTACCTTCGCCGCAGGCGCTTTGCTCACAAACTTCTCATTATTCAACATGCCGTTGCTGCGGGCTATCTCTCCCTGAAGACGTTTTTCCTCCTTCTTCAAGCGTTCAATTTCCTGTGCGATGTCCACAAGCTCCGCAAAAGGCATATAAACGGTGGCGTTTTCAATGACGACGCTGACCGCATCATCTGCAATTCCCGCCTTGTCCTTCTGTACCAATACCTCGGAAGCATAAGCCAGAGTTGCAAAAAACAGCTTTCCTTCCTCAAACACGGAAGCCACGTCGGACCTGTCAGTTACCACATAAACCTGGGCTTTTCTGCTTGGCGGCACATTCAGTCCCGTGCGGGCGTTTCTGATGCCGCGGACTGCTTCCTTCAAAATCTCGATTTCCTTCTCTTCCTTGTCGAAAGCCCGGCTCTCATCCGCCACCGGCCAAGAAGAAATCATAATGGATTCCTCTTCCGACTGAAGGGTACAGAATATTTCCTCCGTAATGAAAGGCATATAAGGATGCAAAAGCTTTAAGGCGTCGATCAATACTGTTTTTAAGGTATAAAGAGCCGCATTCTGGCTGTCCTTATCGTCACTGTTATAAAGTCTGGGTTTTACCATCTCGATATACCAGTCGCAGAATTCGTCCCAGATAAAGTCATAAACCTTCTGCACCGCAATACCCAGCTCGTATTTTTCCATGTTGTCCGTTACTTCTTTTACCAGACGGTTTAATTTGCTGATGATCCATTTATCCGCAGGCTCCAAATAATCTCCTGCATTTTCGGGAATTTCCTTGCCTTCCATATTCATCATAATGAATCGGGAGGCGTTCCATACTTTATTGGCAAAGTTCCTTGCCGCTTCCACTCTCTCATAATAGAAACGCATATCGTTTCCAGGCGCATTTCCCGTAATTAAAGTAAGGCGCAGAGCATCGGCTCCATACTGGTCTATGATCTCCAGAGGGTCAATTCCGTTTCCTAAGGATTTGCTCATTTTCCTTCCCTGGGAATCCCTGACAAGGCCGTGGAATAAAACAGTCTTAAAGGGCTTTTCCTTCATCTGCTCATAGCCTGAGAAAATCATGCGGATGACCCAGAAGAAAATAATGTCATAGCCCGTTACCAGCACATCCGTGGGATAAAAATATTTTAAATCCTCTGTTTCCTTTGGCCATCCCAAAGTGGAGAAGGGCCAAAGAGCAGAAGAAAACCATGTATCCAGTGTATCCGGGTCCTGAGTAAAGTGCGTGCAGCCGCATTTCGGACATACGGAAGGCGCTTCCTTTGCCACTACCACTTCTTTACATTCATCGCAGTAATAAGCGGGAATCCTGTGTCCCCACCAGAGCTGTCTGGAAATACACCAGTCGCGGATATTGTCGGTCCAGTTAAAGTAGGTTTTCTGCATACGCTCGGGAACCAGCTTGATTTCCCCTTCTTTAACAGCCTTTACCGCAGGCTGGATCAGTTCATCCATCTTTACGAACCACTGCTCTTTTACCATAGGCTCCACTGTGGTATTACATCTGTCGTGGGTTCCTACATTGTGGCTGTAATCTTCGATTTCAACCAGTAAGCCCTGTTTGTCAAGTTCCTCCACAATTGCTTTTCTGGCTTCATAGCGGTCCATGCCTTCATAAACGCCGCCGTTTTTGTTGATGGTGGCATCATCATTTAATATGTTGACGATTTCCAGATTATGACGCTTTCCGACTTCAAAGTCGTTAGGGTCGTGACCCGGCGTAATCTTAACAACGCCCGTACCGAATTCCATATCCACATAGGTATCCTCCACTACGGGAATGGCTTTATTCACAATGGGAAGCCATACCTGTCTGCCGTGAAGGTAAGTATATCTCTCATCATCGGGGTGTACGGCAACAGCGGTATCTCCCAGCATGGTCTCCGGCCTTGTGGTGGCAAATTCCAGAAATTCCGTGGTACTGGGCTTACCGTTTTCATCCACTAAGGGATATTTAATGTGCCAGAAATGACCTGCCTGGTCCTCATACTCAACCTCCGCATCGGAAATGGAAGTATTGCAGACCGGACACCAGTTGATGATGCGGGCGCCTTTGTAAATCCAGCCCTTCTCATGCATCTTGCAGAAAACCTCTGTAACCGCCTGATTGCAGCCCTCATCCATGGTAAAACGCTCCCTGTCCCAATCGCAGGAGGAGCCAAGCTTCTTTAGCTGTCCGATGATTCGTCCGCCGTATTCCTTTTTCCATTCCCAGGCACGCTCTAAAAATCCGTCCCTGCCCAGGTCATGCTTGTCAATGCCTTCTTCTTTTAATTTTTCTATGATCTTAACTTCCGTAGCAATGGAGGCATGATCCGTTCCCGGCTGCCATAATGCGTTATAACCCTGCATTCTCTTAAAACGGATTAAAATATCCTGCATGGTATTATCAAGGGCATGTCCCATATGAAGCTGCCCCGTAATGTTTGGCGGGGGAATTACAATGGTAAAAGGTTTTTTATCGTAATCAACCTCCGCATGAAAATATTTCTTCTCCATCCATTTCTGATAGATGCGGTCCTCCATTCCATGGGGATTGTAGGTTTTTTCCAGTTCTTTGCTCATTTTATCTAAACACTCCTTAAAAATATTAGTCTGTTTGTATCATCTCTCAATATACAATTCCGTACCCTCCGGCGCTTTTTGCCATGCCGGCTCCTATATCATGCCTTAATGCGTTCTATCATTTCATAACACATCCTGCCGTTGTGGTAGGGGCATTTCCATGGCTCTACAATCGGTTTTCTTGTAGAGGGAACGCCCTTTTCATCCACCTCGGAAAGCCATTCGGAGCCGGGCCGCTTATCCACGATAAATTCCTTGACGTATTCCCATATGGATCTTGCTGCGTCGCCATATTCCTTTTTGTCAATATCCTTTTGATACTCATTGAAAAAACCGATCATTGCCTCGCACTGGACCCACCAGATACGAAGCCGGTTATCCGTGCCGTCTTCATTCTCACACACAAGGCTGCTGCCGTCGTATGCCAGACGGAATACATTCTGTGCAATATCCTTTGTCATAAAAGCAATTTTCTCTTTTATCTCATCATCCGCCACGTCTTGCAGCACATCCATGCCCTTGTCAATGAGCCATGCCGCCTCGATATCATGTCCGTAGGAATGCAGATCGATCAGGCTCTTATAATCTTTATCAAAGAACACCTCCAGCCGGTGCCGTTCCTTATGGTAGACATTCTCACAAAAGCAATAAAGCATTTCTTTTAATTTTTCCGCCACCTTCTGTTCCCCTGTTACACGGTACAGCTCCGTGTAGGCTTCAAACACATGGAGAAGGGTGTTCATGGTACGGGTGGCAATGACGCCGTTTTCCGAAAGCTTTTCATTAGATTCGGGTTTAAAGTCCACGGTAAAAGCCTCCAGATATCCGCCCGCATCCCGACATTTGTCCTCTATAACGTCAAAAAGCTCAAACGCCAGCTCTCTTGCCTCTTCCTTTTTGCCGGCTTCATAGTAAGAAGAAAGGGCATATACGGCAAAAGCCTGGTTGTAGGTATGCTTTGTAGGATCGCTGACACTTCCGTCATAATTTAAAGACCAGTACACGCCGCCATTTTCCTTATCAACACAATGCTCCTTTACAAACGCAAAAGCATGGTCCGCATAAGGAAGCAGTTCTTTATCCTCCAATCTGGTAACGCCATTGGAAAAGAACCAGAGAATCCTGCTGTTTAAAATGCAGCCCTTGACGGCTTTTTTGTCCAGTTTTAAATCAAAATCCAGCAAACCGTAATAACCGCCGTACTCTTCATCCCGCAGCCCCTTCCAGAAGGGAATGATATTCATATAAAGATGCTCCTTAATATCCTCTCTTAAATCCATATAGCTCATATCAACGCCTCACTTTTAACCGATTTTCTATTTTTTATGGCCCAAATTTCTGAAATTTTGAAACAAAAAAATGATATACATAATCAGTATATCACAAACAACTTACCAATGCAAAACCCATTACCGAAAAAGTCACAACGGCAATGGGTTTTATATCTGGTAATTTTTTTACATCTTTTGAAAAGCATCTGCTTTTCTTTTTTATGACTCTTCTTCAGCCTTAAATATCTTGTGGATGACGGTAATCAGAATGGTTCCAAACGCCAGAGTTATAACTGCCCCGATACCCAGGCGTATGAACTGGACCAGCAAACTGTGTCCTTCGTTCCACTTATCGTTAATGCAATAAAGTACATTTTCCGTATCTACATGATATTCCTGGCAAAGGTCTTCGATCCTGGAAATTACCTGCCGGTGGGAAGCTGTTTTCCTTCCTACGGGAAGCGCAATCTTTGCTCCTGCCTTCAGCTTTCTGGCAATATCTCTTGGCATCTGTGCCAAAATATAGGATTCATCAGGAAGCTGAATCAGATAATACTCTCCGTATTCCCCCAGAATATCCAGAGCCATATTGGTAACATCCGCCCGCTTCCTGGGACCGCCCCGCCTGCCTGTATTGGTATAAGCGGAGACCCAGGAATATCTGGCTCCCACTCCTGTAAATATGATATCAGTAGGTTCCACCGTCACATAGCTGGTCTGCCATGTATCCTCCCACATCCGGGCGTCCTCAATGCGGGGAATATCATCCGCCGCAGGCATTCCGATATAATCCTCCGGAAGTCCTCCTTCCGTCATGGAAAGCGTTACGGCCTCTTCCTTCCCCCGAAGCAGAGATTCCACTCCGATGTTCATCGTCACGATAGCAGCAATTACCAAAGCCACAATAACAGCTGCAAACTCCAGAACCTTTATCATTGTTTTTTTCATAATGCCTGTTTCCTCTTTTCTTATAACCGTTCTTTTTGCTCCCAAGCTTCTAACAACGGCCGGAAGGGTTCATAAGCAAATTCATAGGTTCCTTTTATGTAATCCTCGCCCCGCACCTGAAGAAAATCCTTCACTACCACATGTTTCTTATCGCACTGAGAACAGTTGTAAACCTCTACATAGCAGGCACGCATACCGGAAGGAATCTGTTCCTTTCCCCTTATGGGCTTCATATGGGAAAGAAGATATTTCTGTGCGTTTTCATAGGTCTCTCCGAAAGAAACCGGTATGAGGAACAAATAGGTATACATGGAAACCTTAGAAGCAGCCGCCTTACAATAGATACAGGTGTTTTCCCCTTTTTTTGTCCTGCTAAGGTCCCTTGCAAAGAAAATTCCCCAGATCAGCGCCGCCGCCAAGGCAATGATCAAGATAATCTCCGGCAGATAGAAGGCGGGACTCATGCCTGGACGCCTCCTTCTGCGCAGCTTTTAGCCGCCTTTAAAAGCTCTACGAAGGTATCCGCTTTGGATATAGCTTCAACCCCCATGCTAGACTTTAAATTAACCGCCCTGTTGCTTAACAAAGTATACATGGTCATTTTCTTTCCATCCAGATAGAAAACAAAACGCACGCCTGTCATTGTGGAAGCGATAGTCTCTATTCTGTCAATACGCGATGCGTTAAAAATCTGGATTTCGAAAGGATTATATGCTGAGATAAATCCAATCATTCCTCCTTCTACATCAATAAGCAGTCTTCCGTTCCTGCCCTGAAACGAACTGTTAAACCGGTAGGGAAGGGAATCAACACGTTTGTAAGTACCTTTGGTAAGTAGGGGTGTAAGGGTTCCCCATCCGATCATCATAAGCAGAATCATCCATGCTATAAAAGAAAAAACAAGACCGATAGGCAGAAAAACATCCCACCGAAAGCCTCCCTTTGCCGTAAGACACATTATCAGGGAGATCAAAAAAGGGATTCCAAAGCCCACTCCCAACAAAGTCAGGATAAAAGATGATCCGAACTTTTTAAATTTTTCTGTTTCCATTTCCTTCATGCTTTTACAAAGCTCCTCTCCGTATTTTTATCATCGTGCTTTCATTTAATATTGCAGTGCAATTATTATATCATTTTTAAACAGGAGAGACAATCGGGTTATTGGATAAAATTACATACAAAGCGCTTTTCTGGTGCCGCAGTAAAAATGCGTAAAACCCATCAGACGTCCTATATTCTGATGAGTTTTACCGCTTATGCCAATTCCCTGGCGCTAATTTGTACTTTTTTCTGTATCCGGGCTAAAAGTGAATCTCCACATTTCCCATTCCACAGTCCACGTTAACATGCTTTTCTCCATGATTATCAATGGTTCTTCTTACCCCTATACCCGCAAAATTCATATGTCCGATTTCCACATTGCCTGCCGAACAGTTTATATCATAATCGTAATCATCGTAATCCGCTTTTCCCTCAAACTCAAGCCGGATCTGTCCCATTCCACAGGAAATGTCCATGTTGCAGTCAGCAGCACCGTTAAATTCCAGTTCTCCCATTCCTACCGACGCCGAAAGCTCTTCCGTCGCTTTTACATTTTCCAGAGAAGCCTCTCCCGCGCCTACGCTGACATGCAGCTTTTTTGTCCGCAGATCCTCTATATCCGCCGTTCCTGCTCCGATGTACAATTCTACCATATCCCATTCCATATCACGGGGAATATAAATGGTTATTTCTCCGTTTGAGGAAAACCACTCATCCTTGGATTTAATGGCAAGAATCCCGTTTTCCACGCTATACTCCGTGTCAATTCCGATTCCTCTGGTTACCGCTAAGCTTACGACGCCGCCTCCCCCGTCTTCCCTTTTTTCTATATTCAATTCCACACCGTCTACATCCACATAGAGAGAATGAATATCATGGGCGGAAAGGTCGATTTCCTCTTCTCCCGTAAGCGCAACGAAATCGTCTAAATCATAATCATCCCAAAACCAGAAGCTATATTGATGGTTATTATGGGTATGAATTGTGTATCTGGTGGCAATGGTCCGAAACATGCCAAGCCCTCCGATGCAGCCTGTAATCAGCATAATCATGCCGCCGGCCAAAAGGCTGATCAATCCGCCGAATACAAAAAATTTCGTTCCTTTCTTCATACCGTTACCCCCTCTTTTCTATGGAAAATAGAGTTCCAGATATAAACAATTCCCTTCCATATAGCCGGAATCAACACTGTAATACTCTTCCAGCTGGCAATCATGCAAAGCATTGCGATACCCGCCAGAAAAATGGAAAGTCCAATTAAGAACAGGGACGCTAAAGGCGATATGGCAAATCTTACAATCGCTATGATCAGTACGGCAACCGATGCAATGGCAAGGCCGACGGATGCCGCCATGAGACCCAGAATAATGCCAAAAAATCCTGCAATTACCCCAAAACATGCCCCAAGACCTCCTACAATCAATCCGCCGTACACCGGAAACAAAACGACCGCTCCCACAATGATCAAAGCAATCTGCCATCCTTCCAACTGCTTTTTCCCTGCTTTCCCCGTTTCCTGATCCGCACCTGTAGCATTGTAACGGAAACCGTTTTCATCGCTATGTGAATGGCTCCCTTGGCTGTTCGAACTATTTGTTTCGTAATACGAACTATTTGTATTGGTTTTCATATTGCTTGTGTCTTCTTTTGGATCATAATCAGACTTTGCCCCTGCATGTTCGAAAGGCACATCTACAATTTCCGTCAATTCCTTTCCGGCAAGTTCTTCCCTGATATTGTGGGCTGCCTCTTCTGGCGAGCCTAAAGTCCTGACGACTTCCTCGTCATCCTTTTCCGCATCCTCAAAGTATTCCATATAATAATTAAGCGCTTCCCTTCTCTCGGTATAGGGAATATCCAGCAACAGCCTTTCTAAGCGCTCCAAAAATTCTATTCTATTCATGTACGACACCTCCCTCAAAAATTCCTGTTATCTTTTGCGAATATTCTTTCCAGTCGCCTTTATAATGATTCAGCTGAGTCGCACCCGCCACCGTAATCCGGTAATAACGTCTGTTCCGCCCTCCGCATTCCCTGTCATAGACATCCAGAAACCCGTATTTTTGTAATCTGCGCAAAACAGGGTACAAAGTGGATTCCGACAGTTCAATAACATTTCTGACTTCCTGGGTAATCTTATAGCCGTAAGTCCCCACATCCTCATGGGACACAACTGCCAGCACGATAGCATCCAGCAAAGCCGCACCCGTATTAAAAACCATAGGCCTCTCCTTTCCGTTATACTTTTTGTCAAAGTCATTTCCCCCTAAGGTACTCAAACCGGCTTTTTTATAACTTTCACTTCCATTACGTATAAATGATCTACAACATTCAATGATTATATAATATTATACTTCATATAATATTGCTGTTTTGTATAGTATATGACGTATAATATTATATGTCAATACCATTATCATCAAAAAATAAATTTACAAAAAATATCATTTTTTAAATTTTAGGGCTTTTCAATTTAAAAACTTTGTGCTATACTTTCTTTCAGTGCCGTGGTGTGGCTCAGCTTGGTAGAGCGCTTCGTTCGGGACGAAGAGGTCGCAGGTTCAAATCCTGTCACCGCGATTTTTATTTTCATTTATTATAAAACCCCATTTTAATCTTTCGTTACAAAAACTCCCGTCCACACCGTCCACATGATCGTCGGCGGGAATTTTTTTGTCTTTATTAATATAAAATAACCACGGATATATCGAACACACCCGTGGTTATCTGATTTTATATTTCCATATTACTTACTAATCTCTGCTTCTCGGTATCAAATTCCTCCTGAGAAATGATTCCATTATCCAACAGCATCTTTAACTTCTTTGCCGCCTTTTCAAACTCCGCAAAGGAAAGCTTTCCTCCGGGCTGACTGGCTGTTGTAGACGAAGCCGTTGTAGAAGTACGTCCCGCCGCCGTGGAAGTCTGCCCTGCTGCCGTAGAGGTACGTCCTGCCGCTGTGGAAGTACGCCCTGCTGCAGTTATCTGCGCTGCCGCAACCGCTGCCGCCGCTTCCGCAGAAGGCTTCAAATCCGGCAAAACTGCCGCCGGCTGTCCCGTAGCTGCCGCTTTCTTCTGTTCTTCTTCCTGAATCTTTCTGTAAGCCAATGCCTCCGCTGCTTTTCTGGCCTTTTCCGCTGCTTCCGCCTTTGCCTTGGCTTCGGCTTCTTTCTTGAGACGTTCTTCTTCTATCCGTCTCGCTTCCGCCTCCGCCTCCAGTCTTGCCCTCTCCTCAGCTTCTTTTCTCAGCCGCTCAGCCTCTGCCGCCTGTCTTTCCCTTTCTTCCTCCAGCTTTCTGGCCTTATCCGCCTCTATCTGCTTAACTGCTTCCGCTGCCGCTTCAACCGCTACGGAAACAACCTCTTTGCGTACAATTACTTCTACTTCCTGTGCCGACTCTGATTCAAGCTTTCTTGTCTCCTCAGATGCCTTAACTCTGGCAACCTCTTCCGCCGCTTTCGCTTTGTCGGCAACTGCCGTTTTGGCCTCTGCCTCCGCCTTTGCTCTTGCCGCATCAGTCTTTGTCTTAATTTCCTCGTCCGCTTTTTTCTTGGCTGACTCTATTGTGGCCCGAGCTTCTTCTTCTGCTTTTTTGATCAGCTCTTCCATTTTTTTCTTAGCGTCTGCTTCCGCTTTTGCAACCGCGTCTTTTGCAGCGGCTTCTGCCTCCGCTCTTGCGTTTTTAACAATTTCCTCCACATTGGCTTTGGCTTCTTCTTCTGCTTTTGCCCTGGCTTCCTCTTTAGCTTTAAGAACTGCCTCATCACATTTCTTTGCCGTTTCCATAACCTTTACATTATTTTCATCGGCAACACGCTTTGCTACTTTTTCTGCAGCCTTTTTGGTCGTCTCCGTAATCGCTTTACGTACGGTTTCTTCCTCCATAACTTTACGTGCCGCATCCTTTTCAGTGGATCCTTTATCAACCGCCTCATGAGCCGCCTGCTTTGACACGTCCTCGGCAATCCTTGCAGACACTTCAACCGCTCTTTTCTTTGCTGCGATTCCTGCCGACTGGCGTTTTGCATCCTCTGCGGAGCTTACCTCTCCCTCTTTGGGCGCTGCCTCTTCCGCCCTATCCTTTGCCTTAGCAGCCTGCTTTGACCTGGCCAAAGACTCTCTTGCAAGCCTTGCCTGTCTCTGTGCCTCTTCATCTCCTCCGGCTTCTGCCGCCGCTTTCATCGCTGCCGCTGCCGCCGCTTTTCTTGCCGCTTCTTCTGCAGCTTTTCTTGCTGCATCCATTCCTACATGATCCTGCATATTCTTCTCGCCCCTATAACCCTATATTATTTGAATGCCCCAATCTCATTTCTGTCCGTAAATGACAGTATGTGCTGCGCACTTCTTATGAAACATTATATCATAGCCGTCAAAAATGTTCCACAAAAAATACAAGAAACTTACGCTGATTTTTATACAAATTTCAAGTAAATTTCTTGCACATTCTGTATGTTTCTTATTCGTTTCTGATTGCCGCCAGAGGGCTTAATTTCATGGCCCTTAAAGAAGGGAAGAAGCCTGCCACCATACCTACTAAAACAGCAAATACAAGCGATACCAGCGCCAGCCACGGCGGGATATAGGAAATATTGCTGCTAAGCCCCATTTCTCCTCCCATGGTACTTGCCAGCATATTGATCACGGCCGAAAGGATACAGCTTATAATAAGCCCCACAACGCCGCCGATAAAACCGATGCAACCGGCCTCTACCAGAAACATTCCCTGAATGTTTCTCATATCGCAGCCCAGTACCTTCATAATACCGATTTCCTTGGTTCTTTCGTAAATGGACATCATCATGGTGTTGGTAATACCGATAGCCGCCACCAGAAGGGACACGGCGCCGATGCCGCCTAACACTAACTGGATATATCCCATTGTAGTCTGCTGCTGCTGAATCCACTCCGCGTCACTGCGGGCGCTGTAGCCCATACCGTTAATGGTGGTCTGCAGCTCCTGAACATGATCCATGGAATCCGTATACACATAAAGCATATTATAAAAAATCTCTTTATAAGGCTTACCCGTGGCCGTTGTAGGCTGATTGGGAATTGCACGGTTTTTGAATTCCTTTTTCAAGAGTGCCTTTAAGTCATCTATATTACAATAAATATTGTTGCTGTAGGAATTATAATCATCCGGACCGCCCGCTATAATGCCGCTGGCCTCAAATATATGTTTCTTCGGCATTTTGGGGGCTTCTCCGCCTTCCTGCATATCGCCGCCGTACTGGAAATTCCAGTATGCGTCCTGATCCAGAATGAAAAATATGGTATCATTCATCAGATCCAGATCCACCATAGTGCCGTCATACCAGTAGCCGCTGTTGGTCTTGGGATTATATATCTGGTTTAATACCTGATTACCAAATAAAACCTGCATCTGACCGTTTCCACCCACCGGAAAGGTTCCCTTTGCAAGCTCCACACCCTGACTTTCCAAATAGCCGTCGGGTACGCCGTATAAGGTAATATAATTCCCCTCGTAGCCGCCGCTTTTTAGCATAACATCCATCCGAAGCATGGGAACCACCTGTTCCACATTGGGCAGAGCCGAAAGCTCTGCTATGGCGTCGTCATCCAGATGCTTTTCTTCGTCCGTGTTACTGGATTGATTGTCTTCATAATAATAGTATGTATTGGAGGAATCCTCCACCGTAACACTGGTCAGACTCCCGTAGGAAGACATTTCTTCCGTAAGACTGCGGCTTAGCCCCAGCCCCAGCGAAATCATGACCACAATGGATGCCACGCCGATGGTAACACCCAATACGGTCAGAATCGTTCTCATCTTCCGCTTGAAAAGATTGCTGGTGCTAAGCCTCAATAAATCAAGAACCTTCATGGGCTACACCTCATCATCCTCATCGTTCAATTCCGCTTCAAGCTCCAACTGTTCTTTTTTCTTTTTCCGTTTCTTTATGACAATTACCGCAGCGACAATTCCTGCTGCAACCAGTATTACCGCGATGATGACAACAGCCGTTACCCACTTAGGCCTGCCGGTTTCTTCTTCCATCATCATGGAATCGTCAAACATCATATCGTCCTCAAAGCCGGGACTGACATAGAGGTTGAACTCCTGTTCTTTTGTATAGGTCACTCCGGATTCGTCTTCATAATAAACAACAGCCTTTACAATTCCTTCATCCATAGTTTCCATTTCTCCGGTTACCATGGTATCCACATTGCCCGTTGCGCCCGGTTCAATCTTGCCGATAAAGGTTTCTCCGCCGCTGACGCTGTCCCCTTCAAATTTTACCTGCACATTATATAATGTGGTCTTTCCTGTATTGAAGATACTGAACATAACATTGGTCTGATCCCCTACAGAAATGCTTTCGGGAAGCACTTCCATGGAACCGATATCAAATTTGGGCTCCTGAAGAACCGGAATGGATACGTTTGCCGTTGCCGTAAAAGGGCTGTATTTGGAATCCTCATAAGCCATATTTACCGCAATAGCATAAGGTTTCTGACTCAAATCCGCCTTAGCCGTCATTTCAATGGAAATATCCGCCGTACCGTTTGTAGCGATGCTTTCCACATACAAAGTGTTGGAACCGCTGGTAGGAAGAAAAGCTTCATAAGTAGACTCCTGATCCTTACCTGCCGTAGGCGTTGTAAGATCAATCTGCATATTGGAAACCGCTGTACGCTTTGAAGTATTCTTTAAATGAAGCGTTAAAGTAAAAGTATCTCCCGCATAAACATTGGCAGGTACCGTATCAAAGCCTGTAATGATTACCCTGGGGGTGGAAAGCCCTGCTCCGCCGTCCGACAGATTGCCGCTTCCGGGCGCACCTACCGCTTTTACCCATGTAGTTATGGTAGTGGTCTCGTAGCCTTCGCTGGTATAATAAATAACATTGAAAGGCACCTTATAGTAACCGTTAAGGACGTCGCTTCTTGTTTTAAACGTCCAGGTCAGTTCCCGTCGTCTGTCCATATCGCTCTGGCCGTTCCCTCTTCCCGGCAGATCGGGAATCGTCTGGGTGTAGCCGCTTGTTTCAATTTCAAAGGGCCATTCGCTGGAGTTAGATGCAATAACAGGTGTTACGACTACATTTGTCAAGTGTGTAGTGGACATATTGACTACCGGAAGCACTACATTTACCGTTCTTCCATAGGTTGCTACCGGAGTTATCCAGTTGCCGCCCACCATGATGAACTCGTTGGTGGTGGTGGGAGCGGGTTCCTCCTCCGGCAGACCGTTTCCGCTGTTTGTTGCACCGCTGTCGGCTCCGTTACCGCCATTATTATTGGGAGCTGCCAATACTTCCATGGATAAACTGCCTGATAAATCAACATTATCTGCCATGGCTGCATTGCCGTCTGTCGTGCCCGGGTTGTTTCCCATACCGATACCGTCAGCCAGTGCCGCCCCCGCACTTGTTGCCGCCCATGCCTTTGATCCGGCTCCCGCCATACAAATGGCGGCGACTGCAATCAGAATCAGCAGCTTTTTAAATGTACTTTTTACTTCTTTCTTTCCGTCCATTTTATTCCCTCTCCTCGCTTTCCGCATTTCCTCTTTCCGCGCTTTCTCTTTTATCTACAATTTTAATGATTTTTCCATCCTTTATATGGAAGATACGGTCTGCATATTCAGCCAGATGATTGTCATGGGTAACCATAATCAAAGTCTGATTCTGCTCCCGCACTACTTTTTTCATCAGATTCATAACATCCTCAGACGTTCTGGAATCCAGATTGCCCGTAGGCTCATCGGCAAAAATAATCTCCGGGTTGACCACCAGCGCTCTGGCCACGCCAACCCTCTGCTGCTGTCCGCCTGACATCTGTGTCGGTTTATGCTTCCTGTATTTTTTCAGGCCTACCAGCTTAATAGCGTCCTCCGCCAGCTTTTCCCTTTTGCTTTTGTCCATTCCCTGAAAGGTCAAAGGCAACGCCACATTTTCTACGGCATTCATAGTGGGAAGTAGGTTAAAGGACTGGAAAATGAAGCCGATATGCTTTCGTCTGAATGCGACCAGCTCGTTTTCCGATTTGGTTTCCATATGCTCGCCCGCTATCACAATATTTCCCTTTGTGGGCTTTTCCAGCCCTGCAAGCATATTTAAAAGGGTGGATTTTCCCGAACCTGACGCACCTACAATAGCACAAAACTCTCCTCTGTGAATATCAAAATCCACGCCGTTTAAAGCCCTTACCTTGGTATCGCCCACTTTATATACTTTATATAGTCCTTTTACCTGAATGACAGCCTTTTCTCCTGCCCCCATTTTGCACCTCCGCTTGATCCGCTCCTGTCCGTAGGGTCACATGGGATCCTCTATCTCTCCATTTTCCAGAATGCAGCGCTATAAGGCGGCAGCTCGCTTCCTCCTCCAAAGTCATGAGGCCTTCCGCTGATCAAATCCTCCGCCATGCCGCATCCCGCATCAAAATGCGCCGTATAGCTTTCAGAATCCGCATTGATCGCCACAAGCACCCGCTCGTCCTCACATTTTCTTTCAAATATACATTGCTTGTTGGTTAAAACAATGGATTTAAAATCTCCGTAATTTAATGCCCTGCTGTTCTTTTTGGCTTTTGCAAGGATACTGATAAACTCTGTTAAGTCATTCTCCTCCGGCTTTTCAAAGCATGCCCTGAGAGCCGGATCTCCTTCTCTTTTATCCGCCTTTGCCCCCCATTCACTTCCATAATAAACACAAGGAATTCCAGGCATGCCAAACATCAATGCATAAATTAGCGGAAGATGCTTTTCATTGGTCAGATTGCTCGCAATTCTGGACACATCATGGTTGTCCACGAAAGATAATAAGTGTTTTCCTTTATACAAAGTCCAATTCTCCGGCCCGAACTGCCGCAGCAGGGAATGATTAATCTCAAACATATTCATACTGTTAAAGCTGGAAAACAGCCCTTTATAGCATTCGTAATTGGTTGCGGAATGCAGCATTCCCTCATTAACCATCTGGTTATAATCTCCGTGAAGCATTTCTCCGACCAGGAAAAATTCATTTTTCTGTCCATCGCAGAAGCTTCTAAGCCTTCTGACAAAATCATGGTCCAGACAATAGGCAACATCCAGTCTCAATCCGTCGATATCAAACTCTTCGATCCAGCCTTTTACACCTTCTAAAAGGTGGGAAATGACAGCTTCATTCCGAAGATTCAGTTTTACCAGATCATAATTGCCTTCCCAGCCTTCATACCAGAGTCCGTCATTGTAATTGGAGTTTCCGCCGAAGTCAATGCGATGAAACCAATCTCTGTACGGAGAACCCTCCCGGTTTTTTAAAACATCCTGAAACGCCCAGAACCCCCGTCCCACATGATTGAACACACCGTCCAATACAACTTTGATTCCTTCCTTATGTAATGCGTCACATACTTTTTTGAAATCTTCATTGCTGCCCAGCCTGCAGTCAATTTTACGGTAATCCCTGGTATTATATCCATGAGTATCCGATTCAAACACCGGCGAAAAATAAATAGCATCCGCTCCCAGCTTTTTTATATGGGGAATCCAGTCAATAACCTTTAGGATTCTGGATTCTTCCACTCCGTCATTTTCAAAAGGCGCCCCGCAAAATCCCAGGGGATAAATCTGATAAAATACGCTTTCATAAGCCCACATTTCCTTTTCCTCCTCACACAATACCGCATTCTGAATTGTGTACTATCCGAATTAGTACACTCAACATAGCACGATATACGCTTTCTGTCAATGCATTTTCAGATTTTCTACCGAAAATCTAGTGCCTATTATAGCACATAGACACCATATATAGAACCCCCGTCCACAGAAAACCATAAAAAACATACGCTTTTTTACAACATTTTTCTCATTTTTAAAATGTTAACATAAATCCTCTATACCTTTCCGGTCAGTGTTTCCCATTTTTGACATTTTCATTGCATTTTTTAAATGACATTTTTCTTGCAAAAAATACATAACGTGTTCTTTTTTTTAGAAATCCCCAATTTCCACAGAGTTATCCACAGTAAAGCCCTAACGAAATTCAACAATTTTCATCAAAAAAAATGCAGGAATGCTTGTCACTTCTTGCAATTTTCGGAAAACTTCGACATTTTTCTCATTTCATAACATTTTCTATTTAAAATGCTTTATGTAAACCCATTTTTCCATTTTGTGGATAACTTTTTGACAAGGACTTTTTCATATCAAGTGTTATATGATATAGTTGTCTAACGGAATAAATTTAATAACTACTATTTTTTAATTATGCAAAGGAGCACGAAAAATGATATGGAAAACAATCAGAAAATTATTTTAGGTTCCCATGTTGGTATGAGCGGAAAGGATATGTTTCTCGGCTCCGCCAAAGAGGCGGTATCTTACGGTGGAAATACGCTTATGGTTTATACGGGCGCCCCACAAAACACCCGGAGAAAAGATACAAAGGACTGCAATCTTACTGCAGGTTGGAATTATTTGGAGGAACACGGCATCGACCGCATTGTCATACATGCCCCGTATATTATCAATCTGGCCAATACATTAAAACCCGAAACCTTCAGTCTGGCTGTGGAATTTTTGGAGAAGGAGCTTACAAGGAGCATTGACTTTAGAAGCGATATCCTTGTACTTCATCCCGGTTCTCATGTAGGAGAAGGGGTGGATAAAGGCATTGCCAAAATCGTTGAAGGGCTGAATGCAGTTATGACTAAGGATATGCCTTGTAAAATCGCTTTGGAAACTATGGCGGGGAAGGGTTCTGAGATCGGAAGGAGTTTTGAGGAGCTGGCAGCTATTTATGAAGGTGTAAAGTATCCGGAAAATCTGCGAATCTGTTTTGATACCTGTCATACCCATGATGCCGGTTATGATATCCGGGAGGATTTTGACGGCGTGATGGGAGAATTTGACCGCATAATAGGAAAAGAGCAAATTGCGGTATTCCATATTAATGACAGTAAAAATCCTTTAGGGGCGGCAAAGGACCGGCATGCTAATCTGGGGGATGGGTATATCGGGTTTGATGCTCTTTATAGGATTGTGCATCATTCGGATTTTTGTGGGATTCCTAAGATTTTGGAGACGCCGTGGGTTTGTGATGAGGAGAATCCCGGAAAGACCAGGGCTCCTTATAGGGAGGAGATCGAGAGGCTTTTAGGATAAGAGACGGAGATGCCAAGGCAGGGGCAGACGATATCTGTGGGCGATGGAAAGGGGCCTCAGATATCGTCTGCCCCTGTCTCGCATCCCCTTACTTGTAGTTTTGTGGAAATCATCGTTTCATCCGAAAATCCTTCCCAAAAGTTCGCAGCAGCAATCCCTGCATTCCCCATGGTAACCGGCTTTATATTTTGCCATTCCGCCGGAAACATCTTTCGATATCCCTTTTGCATAAAGCGCTCATCTAAAAGAGCAACGATCCCTACGTCCTCCGCTGTACGGATGACCCTTCCCGCCGCCTGTAGCACTTTGTTCATACCGGGATATTTGTAGGCATAATCAAAGCCATCCTCTCCCATCTGTTCAAAATGGTTCTTTAATATTTCCCGCTCAGGGCATACCTGGGGAAGTCCCGTTCCTACAATAATAGCACCGATTAAAGAATCTTTTCTCAAATCAATGCCTTCCCCGAAAATGCCTCCCATAACGCAAAAGCCGATAATAGTCCTGGGCCGACACTCTCTGTCTTCATGCAAAGAAAGGTCTGTTTTTTCAATTATATCTGTTATTTTTTCTGCAATTGTTTCTCCCGCCACCGTTTTTTCACACTTCGCACTTTGCCCATCCCTCTCATTCTTTATACTTTGCCCTTCTTCAGGCTCTTCGTCTTCCACCAACACATCCATTAGAATCTTGCCTTCAAAATCCACTTCTTCCCGGTTAAGGAAATAATCCAGAAAGGCTTCTCTCTCATCCTCTCTCATATAGGAGCGCTGGACTAAAAGACACACATCTTCCATTTCGCCGTATAAATTGTCAAATGCCCTGTGTACATTTTCCAAAAAAGCATGGGAAGGAAAGAATACCATGTATTTTCCTTCCTTTGCACTGACCAGGCTATAAATATAACGTGCGATATTTAAATATTCTATCTCACTTCTTCTTGTATATTTACTGGTTACTTCATGACCTATAAGCTGAATCTGCCGCTCCGGGGGAAAGGTGCTTCTGGCATAGACTTCATAGTCTTCTTGTGTTCCGCCCAAAAGGCTTTTATAATACTGAATGGGCAGAAAGGTTGCCGAAAAAAGAATTGCCGCCACCCCTTTATCCATACACTGCTTCAATTCCTCCGAAGGATCCACACAAAACTCTTTAATAAAAAAACAGCCGTTTTCATTATATCCGGTATAAGTCACATAATGTTCCTCATCCATTCTGTCATAGGTATCCAGGAATGAGGATACTCCGAAATAAAAATTCAACAGTTCTTCTTTTACAGGGCAGTCTTCATGGTCATCCAGATAATTGTTGATTGCGCCATGGAGCTTATTACATGCGGTTATAAAACCGCCGTGCCCGGGAAGAATCAAGTATTCTTCACATTCCTTTTTATATGCCAGCAATTCCTTGTTACACTTTCCTGATAATCTCGCCAGATAGGGCGAATAGGGCTTGATGACTTCCTTTAATTTCAGAAAGTCCTCCTTTACAAGAACTGCGCTGTACATTTCCCTGCCCCGTTCTACCAGATTGTGAGCCTCGTCAATCAAAAACAAATAAGAACCCTTAACGCCTTCTGAGAAAAAACGGCGTAAATGGGCTCTGGGATCAAAAAGATAATTGTAATCACAAATAATGCCGTCCGAAAACAGGCTCATATCCAATCCCATTTCAAAGGGACATACCTCATGATTCAGGGCATATTTTAAAATAGTATCCCTTTCAAAAGCGTCCTCATGAATTAAAAGATCATAAACCGCATCATTAATCCGGTCATAGTGTCCTTTTGCATAGGGGCAGTTCTCAGGATTGCATCTGCATTCATCCAAAGGACAGATTTTTTCTTTTGCAGTTATAACCACACTTTTAAAAGAAAGTCCCTGCTTTCTCAGTAAATCAAGGGTATCTCTGGCCACAGTTCCCGTAACTGTTTTTGCGGTCAGATAAAAAAGCTTATCCGCTTTTCCCTCGCCCATGGCTTTAAGAGCCGGATACATTGTGGATATTGTCTTCCCTACGCCTGTGGGAGCCTCCATAAAAAGCTTTTTATTTTCGTTTATGGTCTGGTACACATAGCCCACCAGCTGCTTCTGTCCTTCCCTGTAGGTAAAAGGAAATGCAATTTCCTCAATGCTTTTCTGCCTTTTTTCCTTCCATTCGCATTCAAAATCCGCCCATTTCCGATACTGCTCCAAAAGATCTTCAAACCACCTTTGCAAGGTGGAAAACTTGTAATTTTCATGAAAATATTGAATCTCCTCCGTATCAATATTACAATAGGTCATACGCACGCCAATTTCATCCAATTCATGCTGTTTTGCATAGATATAGGCATAGCATTTGGCCTGGGCCAGATGCTCCGGAAAGGGTGCGGGAATCTTCTTCAATTCCCTGTAGGTGGATTTGATTTCATCTACCACTACCCTGCCGCTTTTTCCATCATCAATAATTCCGTCAGCTCTTCCTTCTATTATAATGGAGTATCCGGGAAAGAGAATCGTTTCCGCCATCTGGAATTCAGCATGGTATTCTATCCCCATGCGCCGCTGGATCATACGATGTATTCTGGCTCCCTCTGCCATAGCATCCTCACTGCCGCCGCTTCTTCTGTTATCAATATCTCCGCTTCTTAACAAGAACTCCACAAAGCTGCGAACCGAAATCCTGATTTCCACTTTCCCACCTCCTCACAACTGCTTTTTTCGTATGGGACTAATATAGCATAAATGCTTTTTTTAATAAAGGACTGTTTTCGAAAGCACCGATACTTTCTTATCCATATTCGGCGGTCGTACTTTCTTCCCGCTAATTCAACTCACTATACTACTCTATATTTTCAAAGGAAAGGACACATCTATGAAAGAAATCACTTCTATCGAGATAACCAATCCTATTGAAATAGGGAGTTCTGTTACAGCCAAAACCTTCAGTCTGGATATCCGTCTGATACTGAATCAAAGCACCGTCATAAACCTGGAGATGCAGGTTTTAAATAAAGGCTTCTGGCCTGAACGTTCCATCGGTTATCTTGCCAGAAGTTTTGATAATTTAAAACACGGAGAGAATTATGACAGTACCAAATCCGTAATTCACATTGGCTTTCTGGATTTTGACCTTCCGGATATTCCTGCTGAATTTTATAGCACTTACAAATTGTTAAATGTTAAAAATCACGCGAAATATAGTGACAAATTTACTTTATCTGTGATAAACTTAAAGCATATAGATATGGCAACCGATGATGACAAGAAATACTGTATTGACAAATGGGCAGCGTTATTTAAAGCCACCACTTGGGAGGAAGTAAAGATGATTGCAGGAAAAGACCAATACTTAAACGAAGCCTCGGCAGAGCTTTTCAAGCGTTTGGCTGACTTGGGAGTTCAAGAGGAATGTGAAGCCAGAGAACAATATTACAAAGAAAAACAATATTTAATTGAATTGAGGCAGGAAATAGCAGAAACCAAAAAAGATCTTGCAAAGAAGAACCAGACTATTGCAATGAAAAACCAAGCCATTGCTAAAAAAGACCAAGACATCGCAATGAAAAACCAGGATATTGCAAGAAAAAACGAAGCCATAGACAACCTAAGCGCTGAAAACCTACAGCTGAAGAAATTGTTAGAACAAAATAATATATCTATTTCATTTTGACTTTCTTTCTATTCGAAAGCCCGGAATATAACAGAGAATCTTTCCTATCCAAAATGTTCTTTGTCTACATTTTTAATTACTTCAAACTTTTTACCAATTACACAAAACTCCCTCCGAAATTCTCAGAGGGAGTTTTGGATATTACGCGTCTTAAAATCAACTGTTTTAACAAGCCATTGCAAATCTGGAAATGAATCCTTCCAGTTCCTCACTGATTCCATTATAAGAAATAGTCAAAACCTTTGAGAAATCCATTGCCAGAACTCCCAAAATGGATTTTGCATCTACTGTATAGCGGTTATAAGAAATGTCAATGTCAAAATCACATTTGGTTGCAATCTGTACCAGTTCTCTTGCCTCTTCAGGCCCCATTGTTACCTTACGTTCTGTCATCATGATAAAGACCACCTTTCTTTTTCATTCTCCTCATACACCATATTACTCAAATTACTTCTTATGGTGCAATTTTACATATTTGTTAATATTTCCTTTATTGATTGAAATTATACTTATATTTTTCAAAATGTAAAGTTCTTTTTGTGATACAATATTTTAACACATTAAAGCGGCATATGCCCCGTTTCAGTTATTATTTGTAATATTTCCTAACATCAATAGCACACTAATTCCAGCCCTGTCTTTTTTTCAAACTGTTCCTTCCATTCCTTGGTGCAGAAAAATACAATAACGCCCTGTCCGCCGTCCCAGGTGGCATAAAACAGCTTTTCCGGTTCTTCAGCCGCCAATAAAGAGTTTAGAATTCCTAATACTTTAGAATCGATCCAGTCGTACTCTGCCTCCATATTGAAACAGTAAACTTCTCCTTTATAAGACAGGCTGACTTCGACGGTACCACTGCCCTTTTCCCAGTCCACATCATCCGTATTTACCTGAATATCCTTTACCTCATCAAGGCTGCCGCCCTCTGAAAGTGCCAACATTCCTTTTAGAATGCGCTGGTAATCCGTGGTAAGGTCCATTCCTTCAAAGTCAAACCAGAATAGTTCTTTTGAATCTTCCCGGACTCCCTCATCCTGATTTACCGGCGCCGCCATATACATTAAAATCCATGTATAGGGATCCGATTCCACGATCTCCCACAGACCATAGTCCGTCATCGCCGTCCAGACCGATTCTACAGTTTCTTCCGATACATGCAGCCCGGTGGACTCAATTACCGCAACCCAATTTTCTAATCCCCCACGATCCTCGGGACTTTTTTTAATGTTTTCCGTCCCTTCGCTTTTCTGTTCCTTTGTTTCCTGTTCCATTCCATATTCCAGATAGCCCGAAACTCTTTCCATTTCTTTTTTGGAGTCCCGGAACGCCTTTATTGTCACGCTTATCATACACAACACAAATGCCGCAGCAAGCGCCAGGATAAAAATCCAATCCGGTATATGGCGTCTTTTCTTCACACTTACCTCCTTAATTCCCTTCTGTCCGCAAAGTCTATGCATCTCTTCGATCTGATTTAAGTCCTTAAAGCTTTCCTTTGCGATAGCCACAAAATTCATTTTATCTTTATGAAAAATGTAAAAAGCCTCCCCCGTTTCCACCAGCCACTCCATAGATTCCCATTGATAGAAATTCTTTCCCCGGGGCACACTCGCCACAATCCCCTTTTCTTCCAAAGAAATCCGCCTAAGACCGCACTCCCAGCTTTTTACCGCAGAAGATTCCGCCTGCTTTCTAAGCCTTTTTTCCGGATTCCGGTACCGGCTTCTCAAAAGAATGATAAGCACAATGATCATGCCATATCCCACCAACAACGGTTTGAGCGCTCCTGACGAAAGATTGAGCCACAAAGCCACTGCTGCCAGAACGCCCCCAAGAACGAGCGAATTTATATTAAACGTTTTTCCAAAGGTTCCGCCGTTTATCATATCCACTGCTTCCATTTGGAAATGCGCCCACCTTTCCTCGTTTACCATGTAAGAAAAAACCAGACTGTCCTGCTCTTGTATATCAGCCGCTTTTGCACCTTTTTCCGCCTTAGTAAAAGAGCATCGGAACTCTTCTAAAAATTCCTCGCTCTCCTGTGCACGGGCAAAGACACGCAGTGGGATTATGACCCATGCCGCTCTTTTATCAGGCCGCATATATCCCAGCATTAACAGACGGCGTGTTACACGGATCAGTTCCATGCTTTTACAGGATATCTCACTGTAATTTCCGTCCCGCAAAACTATTAATCTGTCGTCCTCGATCCCAACCGCCCATTGTTTTCCCGATAAAGCTTTTTTCATGGCAGCATGACTTTGTAAGAATATCATAAGATAAACCAATGCCAGCGCTATCAGAAGAGCCGCTGCTGCCCTCGGAGAAAGCAGCAGCAAAAAGAGCATGACCAGAATCAAAACAATCCATGTTTTTTTATCAGTTTTAAATTGCTCCAGAAAAGATTTCGTACAAAATTCCGAAATTTCTCTTTCATTCATGATATATTCATATTTTTTGTTGTTCATATAACTTACCTTTTCCTATTCTTACTGCGTAACGATCCGGTTCCCTGCAGCGTTTCTCTTTCCTACCTCCGCCTTTACCTCCACAGCCCCCGGCCCTTCAGAAAGTCCTGCAATCAAAACAATGCTCATAAATATTGCCATATATCTTTTCCAAAATCTTTTTGCCGTTTTCCCATACATTCCTCATGATCTCTTTTCCAAAAAACTGTATATGATAAAATTATCATAATATGGGAAAAATAACAATGTCTTCCCATCCATAGTTAATTATCATTTGAGACCGTTCAAAAAAACCGGGCTGCCCGCCCGGTTTTTCACATCTTATTCCCCTGTCTGCAATTCTGATAATAACAGAAAGCTCTTACTGCACATTCAGATTGGAGTATCCCATCAGGCTTTCATCCACCTCTCTGGCGGCTTCCCTGCCTTCTCTGATCGCCCAGACAACCAGGGACTGGCCCCTGTGCATATCTCCTGCCGCAAATACATTATCCACGTTGGTCCTATATGCTCCTGCCTCAGTTTTGACATTGGTTCTCTCGTTCACTTCTACTTTAAAAGCGTCCGTCACATATTTCTGGCTTCCCAGAAAGCCCGCCGCTATCAAAACGATTTCCGCATCCAGCACCCGTTCGCTGCCTTCCGCCTCACTCATTTTCATGCGGCCTGTCTGTGCATCCTTCTCCCACTTTAACCCTACGATTTTAACGCCTTTTAAATCACCGTTCTTATCTTTTATAAACTCTTTTACCGTAGTTTCATAAATACGCGGGTCATGGCCGAAGAGCGCAATTGCCTCTTCCTGTCCGTAATCTGTTTTGCAGACCTTGGGCCATTCCGGCCAGGGATTATCCTCCGCCCTCTTATCAGGCGCCTTGGGCATCATCTCAAGCTGGGTTACAGACTTAGCTCCATGCCTTATGGATGTGCCCACACAGTCATTGCCCGTATCGCCGCCTCCGATAATAACCACATTTTTCCCTTTCGTATCGATATACTGTTTATCCTTAAATCCTGAATTCAGCAGCGATTTTGTATTTGCCGTAAGAAAATCCACAGCAAAATAAATTCCTTTGGCGTCCCTGCCCGGAGCCTTGATATCCCTGGGATTAGAAGAACCGCAGCAAAGTACGACCCGGTCAAAATCCGCCAGTATTTTGGAGGCTTTCACATCCTTGCCAATATCGGCGCCGGTAACAAAGCTAACGCCTTCTTCCTCCATAATCTGAACTTTCCGGTCAATGATATGTTTTTCCAGCTTCATATTGGGAATGCCATACATTAACAGCCCGCCAACCCTGTCGTTTCTTTCAAATACCGTTACCAGATGACCTCTTTTATTCAGCTGATCGGCACAGGCAAGGCCCGAAGGACCGCTTCCTATAACGGCAACCTTTTTGCCGGTTCTTACCTTAGGCGGTTTTGCTGTGGCATAACCTTCCTCATAGGCCTTCTCAATAATGGCATGTTCATTTTCCTTGGTCGCCACCGGATCTCCGTTTAATCCGCAGGTACATGCCGCCTCACAAAGGGCGGGGCATACCCTGGAAGTAAATTCGGGAAAGTTATTGGTTTTTTTCAGACGGTTATAGGCTTCCTTCCAGTTGCCCGTATATACCAGATCATTCCACTCCGGTATCAGATTGTGCAGAGGGCATCCTGAAGCCATGCCGCAAATCATCATTCCCGCCTGGCAGAAGGGAACGCCGCACTCCATACAGCGCGCTCCCTGCTGTTTCTGCTTTTCCTCCGGGAGATACGTATGGAATTCGTTAAAATGTCTGATTCTGCTCTTAGGCATTTCCGCATCGCCGGTCTGCCTTTCATATTCTATAAATCCTGTTGGTTTTCCCATGTCCGCACCTCCTACTCTTCTTTATTCTTATTGGCATAAAACGCCTCGATTTGTGCCTGTTCCGCACTCATACCTTTTTCTTCCATCTGGACAATGGCTTTTAACATGGTTTCATAATCATGGGGAATGATTTTTTTGAATTTAGGAAGATATTCTCCGAAATTATCCAAAATCAGCTTTCCTTTCTCGGAATTGGTATAAGAAACATGCTCTTTGATCAATTCCTTTAATTCCAACACATCATATTTGGATGTGATTTCATAGGAAGAAACCATTTCCTTATTGACCTTTGTATACAGGCTGTTATCTTCATCCAGCACATAGGCGATCCCGCCGCTCATACCTGCCGCAAAGTTCTTTCCAACCTTGCCTAGAATGACCGCACGGCCTCCCGTCATGTATTCGCATCCGTGGTCTCCGCAGCCTTCCACCACCGCAATGGCACCGGAATTTCTGACGCAGAAGCGTTCTCCTGCAACGCCGTTAATAAAGGCTTTACCGCTGGTAGCTCCGTACAGCGCCACATTTCCGATGATAATATTTTCGTCCTGTTTGAACCGGCTTCCCGTAGGGGGGTATACAATCAGCTTTCCGCCTGATAAGCCTTTACCGAAATAGTCGTTGGAATCTCCTACCAGCTCCAAGGTCAGTCCTTTGGGAATAAAGCCGCCAAAGCTCTGTCCGCCGGCGCCGTTACATAACACCCGGTATGTATCTTCCGGCAGGGTATTGTAGAATTTCTTGGTTATTTCCGCACCCAGAATCGTTCCAAAGGCTCTGTCCGTATTGGTCACATCCACCTCAATGCTTCTCTTAGCACCTGTTTCCATAGCTTTTGACAGCTGTTTTAAAAGCACCTTCTCATCCAAGGTTTTCTCCAGCTTGAAATCATAGACCTGTTTCGGGTCAAAAATAACCTTTTCTTTCATTCCCGCATAGGGGTTATTCATAATATTTCCCAAATCAATTTTGGCAAACCGGTCATCCACATTTTCCCTTACCTTTAACAGCTCCGTATGTCCAACCAGCTCGTCAATGGTCTTAATACCCAGCTTCGCCATATATTCCCGCATTTCTTCTGCAATAAAGCGCATAAAGTTTTCCACATATTCCGGTTTGCCGCGGAATCTTTTGCGAAGCTCCGGATTCTGGGTTGCAACGCCGACAGGGCAGGTATCCAGATTGCATACACGCATCATAACACATCCCATGGTTACTAAGGGCGCTGTGGCAAAGCCGTATTCCTCCGCGCCCAAAAGCGCCGCAATAATAACATCCCGGCCGCTCATAAGCTTACCGTCCGTTTCAATGCGCACCTTATTGCGCAGTCCGTTCATGATCAGAGTCTGATGTGTCTCCGCAAGGCCTAATTCCCATGGCAGTCCCGCATTATGAATGGAATTTCTCGGCGCCGCGCCCGTACCGCCGTCATAACCGGAAACCAGAATAACCTGAGCCCCGGCCTTTGCCACGCCGGCCGCTACTGTTCCCACGCCGGCCTCGGAAACCAGCTTTACCGAAATTCTCGCTTCCTTGTTGGCATTTTTTAAGTCATAAATCAGCTGTGCCAGATCCTCGATGGAATAGATATCATGGTGGGGCGGCGGGGAAATCAATCCCACTCCCGGCGTTGAATGACGGGTTTTGGCAATCCACGGATATACCTTTCCCGCCGGCAGATGTCCGCCTTCTCCGGGTTTTGCTCCCTGCGCCATCTTAATCTGAATCTCTTTTGCACTTGTTAAATACTTGCTGGTAACGCCAAATCGTCCCGATGCAACCTGCTTGATGGCGGAACACTTATCCAGTCCGTCTGCTCCCACGGAAAGTCTCTCTAAATCCTCTCCGCCTTCTCCCGTATTGGACTTGCCACCCAGATTGTTCATGGCGATGGCAAGGCATTCATGGGCTTCCTTGGAAATGGAACCGTAAGACATGGCCCCCGTCTTAAATCTCTTTACAATGGAATCTACGCTTTCCACCTGCTCAATGGGCACTCCCTTTTTGGGATAACAAAAATCCATCAGCCCCCGCAGAGTCTTGATCTTGCTCTCATCATCAACGCAGGCAGTGTACTGCTTAAACATGTTGTAATCGCCGCGGCGGGTGGACTCCTGTAACAAATGAATGGTTTCCGGATTATAAAGATGCTCATCCCCGCCGCTTCTCATTTTATGGTGTCCCGGGCTTTCCAAAGACAGATCCGTTTCCAGCCCCAGTGGATCAAAGGCCATGGAGTGAAGCTCATTTACCTGATTTTCAATATCCTTTACGGTAATGCCGCCTACCCGGCAGACTGTACCGCTGAAATATCTGTTGACCAGATCGTAATCCAATCCGATGGCTTCAAAAATCTTGGAGCCCTGATAGGACTGAATGGTGGAAATACCCATTTTGGAAGCAATCTTGACAATGCCGTGAAGCACCGCGTCATTATAATCATTTACCGCCGCATAGTAATCTTTATCCAGCATCCGGTTATCAATCAGCTCCTTAATGGACTCCTGAGCCAGATAGGGATTGATGGCACAGGCGCCGTAGCCTAAAAGAGTGGCAAAATGATGAACCTCTCTTGGCTCCGCCGATTCTAAAATAATGGCTACCGAGGTACGTTTCTTTGTGGTTACCAGATGCTGCTGCAGAGCCGAAACCGCCAAAAGCGAAGGAATGGCCACATGGTTTTCATCCACGCCCCTGTCTGAAAGAATCAGAATATTGGCTCCGTCCCTGAAGGTACGATCCACTTCCACAAATAAACGGTCAATGGCTTTTTCCAGGCTGGTATTCTTATAATAGGTAATGGGAACAACCTGAACCTTAAAGCCGTCCGCCTTCATATTTTTAATTTTTAAAATATCCGTATTGGTCAGAATGGGGTTTCTTACCTTTAAAACATTACAGTTTTTGGGGGATTCCTCCAAAAGATTGCCGTCGGTCCCCACATAAACCGTGGTAGAGGTTACCACTTCCTCCCTGATAGCATCAATCGGGGGATTGGTTACCTGCGCGAAAAGCTGCTTAAAATAGTTAAATAAAGGATGGTTCGTCTTACTCAATACGGGCAGAGGGGTATCCACGCCCATTGCGGCAATGGCCTCTGAGCCGTTCTTTGCCATGGGCAGAATGGTCTGCTTCAGTTCGTCATAGGTATAGCCGAATGCCTTTTGCATCCGCTGTCTTTCCTCATAGGTAAATTCCGGCACTCTTATATTGGGAATCTTTAGGTCATGCAGTTCTACCAGATTGGAGTCCAGCCATTCGCCGTAAGGCCGTTTTCCCGCATAGCCCTGTTTTAATGTATCATCATCAATGACCTCTCCCTTTGCCGTATCAATCAAAAGCATTTTTCCGGGATGCAGTCTTTCTTTCTTCACGATTTTGGAAGGGTCTATGGGCAGCACTCCTACCTCCGAGGATAAAATGACCTGTCCGTCATCGGTAATGTAGTATCTGGAGGGTCTTAATCCGTTTCGGTCCAATACCGCTCCCATCAAATCCCCGTCGGAAAACAGAATGGAAGCCGGTCCGTCCCAGGGCTCCATCATGGTGGCATAATACTGGTAAAAATCCTTTTTTTCCTGACTCATGGTCTTGTTATTTGCCCACGGCTCGGGAATGGTAATCATAACTGCCAAAGGTAAAGGCATTCCGCTCATCACAAGAAATTCCAGCGTATTATCAAGCATCGCCGAATCGGAACCGGAAGCGTTGATTGCCGGCAGAACCTTATGAAGCTGTCCCTTTAAATGAACGGATTCCATATTTTCCTCACGGGCCAGCATTTTGTCCGCATTGCCCCTGATGGTATTAATTTCCCCGTTATGCACAATAAACCTGTTTGGATGCGCCCTCTCCCAGCTGGGGTTCGTATTAGTGGAAAATCTGGAATGCACAATAGCAATTGCCGATTCATAGTCCTCATCCTGCAAGTCCTTAAAAAAGGTGCGCAGCTGTCCCACCAGAAACATTCCTTTATATACAATGGTGCGGCTGCTTAAGGATACCACATACACAAAATCCGTGGACTGTTCGAAAATACGTCTTACAATATAAAGCATACGGTCAAAAGCCAGCCCTGCTTCCACATCTGCGGGCTTTTTGATAAACGCCTGCATAATGCAGGGCATACACTCCACAGCCTTGTGTCCCAAAACGGCGGGAACCGTAGGCACTTCTCTCCAGCCCAAAAATTCCAGTCCTTCTTTTTCCACAATTATTTCAAACATTTTCTTAGCCTGGTTTTTTTGAAGTTCATCCTGGGGAAAGAAAAATACGCCTACTCCGTATTCCCTCTCTTTGCCCAAAAAAATACCGAGGGTCTTAGCGACTTTCGTGAAGAATCTGTGCGGAACCTGTGTCAGGATTCCAACTCCATCACCCGTCTTACCCTCGGCGTCTTTGCCGGCTCTGTGCTCTAAATTTTCTACAATCTTCAATGCGTTTTCAACTGTTTCCCGGCTCTTTGTGCCATTGATATTCACACAGGCGCCGATACCGCAGTTGTCATGCTCAAATTCTTCCCTGTAAAGGGGAGGCTTTGGCATGTCTAACCTTGCGTCAAACATGATAAATCTCCTTTCTGGCTTATATCCAGCTTTTACGTTCGTGAGATTTACTATACACCCTTTTTATCTTCTTGTAAAGAAAAATTTTTTATAAATTGTCTGATAATTCGACATTTTGATTTAATTCTATAAATTTTCAGTTTTCTTTTTGAAATTTCCTTTATTTTTTCATTTTCCACACACTTTGCTTTACAAAAAAGCCAGCAAAGACCGCTGTCAAAAGAGCTGTTACCACAATGCTTTTCCCGTCATAAAGTAAATGGTTTAAGGATTCCGTATTGCTCAAAAGATAGACCACTGCGTTGACCACGGCATGAAGAATGAACGGCGCTTTCAAGCTCTTGTATTTTTCAAAAGCCCAGGCCAGAATGCATCCCATAAAAAATGCGTAAAGCAGCTGGACTATATTTCCATGATATGCGCCAAAAACCAGCGCCGAAACGGGAATGGAAAGACGGGAAGGGAAAAACTTTCTCATTCTGCCGTAAACAAGTCCCCTGAAAACCAGCTCTTCCTCTAAAGGCTGAAGAATTCCGTAATTAACAAGCCCCAGGACAAGCGGAACCGAATATTGTATATCCGCCGTCTCTTTGTAAGCCTCGGAAAGCCCTGTAAGTCCCAGACGGGCAATAAAAAGATTTAAAAATAATGCCGCGCTGACAGCAAAGCCGAGAAGACAGGCCAGATCCTTAAAAAATCTTTTATCGTTTCTCCGTTTTACCACATGAGATATGGGGCGCACTTTTTCTTTTTCGTATATTTTTGCAAAAATAACGGCGCAAAAAAGGGCGGATATCCCATCCAGAAAAACGGCTGTCTGTTTGGAATTTGCCTCCACTAAGCCGCTATACTGCTGCAATATACCCGATAAAAGCAGTCTGCCCAATGTCTGTAGAATGAACAGAAGCAGAAAAGATAATGCAAAATCATACACCATGGGAGATAGAATGCGGACGCTTTTCTGCCATCCGCTTATTTTTGCCATGTCATTCGTTTTTTGCTCTCCTGTTATGATATAAAAAAGCTCCTCCAGATTATCCGTTATATAAGAAGCCCCCGCCTCCTTCAGTTCCTTTTCCGCTCCATAGCCGTAGGACACTCCGGCACATTTCAATCCAAACGCCCTTGCGCCTTCCACATCAAATTTCCGGTCTCCCACCATCAGGATATCGTCTGCGGGAATTTTTCTTTCATGGAAAAGGCGGGAAAGAGTTTCCTCTATCACTTCATGCTTTTCCGACCTTCTTCCATCCTTTTCACTTCCTGTCACAACCCGGAAATACTGCCGGATTTCAAAATGCTTCAGTATTTTTTCCACAAATTCCTGAGGCTTACTGGAGGCTATGGCAAGATGAACGCCCTTTTTCCTCAAAGAAATCAGAAATTCTTTCATACCGGGATAAATTTTATTCTCGTAAAGGCCTATTTTTTCAAATCTTTCCCGGTACTTTGCCACTGCAGCCTTTGCATGTTCTTCATCCATGCCGTAAAATTCCCGGAAGCTTTTCTGCAGGGGCGGCCCGATAAAAGGCTCCAGCTTATCCAGATCCGGTTCCTCTATATTCTGGGCATGCAAAGCATACTGTACCGATTTGCAGATTCCTTCCTTAGGATCTGTCAGCGTGCCGTCCAAATCAAAAAGGACATAATGATACATTTTGCATTCCTCCATACATTTCTTATTTTTTCTTGTGTTGTCTGTTTTTGCCCTGTATAATGAGAATAGCACAAAAAGTTCAAGGAAGAAACTCTATGAAATCTAAAATTCGAGAATTACTGGAATATATTGTTATATTTGTTGTTGTGGTGGCCCTTGTCTGGTTAATGGATACCTTTTTAATCGTAAACGCAAGGATTCCCTCCGAATCCATGGAAAATACCATTATGACGGGAGATCGCATCATAGGAAGCCGCCTTACATACAAAACAGGCATTCCCCAAAGATATGATATTATTATTTTCCGGTATCCCGACGATGAATCCATCCTTTATATCAAGAGAATCATCGGCCTTCCCGGCGAGACTGTATCCATTATAAACGGCAAGGTCTACATCAACCATTCCTCCGAGCCTTTGGACGATTCCTTTACACCCGAAACTCCCCTGGGAGATTTCGGCCCCTACACCGTTCCCGGAAACAGCTACTTCGTGCTGGGGGATAACCGGAACGATTCATTCGACTCCCGTTATTGGAAAAACACCTTTGTAAAAGAATCCCAGATTCTGGGAAAGGCTAAATTCTGCTACTTTCCCTTTAACAGACTGGGCAAAATCGAATAAACAATTTATTTACCAATGCTTTCCGGACTGCCGTTAAACGTGAAGGATAAGAAACAAAAAGAAGGAGCTGAAGGAAAGGGAATAAAGGAAGCGGAAAAATAAAAAAGCATTGACAAAGTCTTTCAAAGCTAGTATAGTTTGTAACAATCAAATATAAAAATTTTGCTAGGGGAGCCCCATGGCTGAGACTGCTGTCCGTATCAGGCAGCTAACCCTCACTACTTGAACCGGATAATACCGGCGTAAGGAAGCAGTTTTAACGGATTTTTTTGTTTCAGCAATCTTTTTCTATCCGTTCAGACACCAGCTACTTAGTAGTCCCCTCCTATGCAATCATAAGGAGGTTTTTTTATGTCATTTTTTTTAATTTCAGAGGACGGCTATTACGCTCTGACAAAGGCCGGCTACATTTCACTTGTCATTTTATTGATTCTTGTCATGCTCGTTACCGCCTTTATCACAGATAAAAGGCAGGACGCAAAAAAAATCAATGCCAAACAGCTGACCTTTGCAGGCATTGCACTGGCTCTCGCTTTTGTTACTTCTTACATCAAATATGAACTGCCCATGGGTGGCTCCGTAACCCTTTTTAGCATGTTTTTTATCTGCTATGTGGGTTATCTTTACGGTATTAAGGTGGGCATCATTACCGCCTTCGCCTACAGTATTCTCCAGTTTATCCAAAGCGGCAGCACCTACTTTCTCACGCCCTTTCAGGTCTGCTGCGACTATTTCTTTGCCTTTACCGCTTTAGGGCTTGCAGGTATCTGGTACAAAAAAAAGCACGGACTGACCATTGGCTATCTGATCGCCTGCCTTGTAAGAGGCCTGTTCCACACCATCGGCGGTTATATCTACTGGATGGACTATATGCCGGAATGGTTTCCCAAAGCTTTAACAAACGTATATTCCATTATTTATAATTACAGCTACATTCTGACAGAGATGATCATTACCCTGATCATCATCAATCTGCCCCCTGTGAAAAAAGCCCTGGAGCGGGTAAAAGAAATGGCGCTTTCCTGATTTGTGTGGTAAAATGTACCCAAAGGGTATAGTCGGCAGTTCTCGGTTCGGCCCCACAAAAAAGGAGTGATTCTTATGATTACCATCAGTCTTTGCATGATTGTCAAAAATGAAGAAGCAGTTTTAGCAAGATGCCTGGATTCCATTGCGGACTTAATGGACGAAATCATTATTGTAGATACAGGTTCCCATGACCATACAAAAGAAATAGCCGCAAAGTACACAAAAAACATCTACGATTTTACATGGACAGGAAATTTCAGCGACGCCAGAAATTTTTCCTTTTCCAAGGCTACCATGGATTACATATACTGTGCGGATGCTGATGAAGTTCTGGACGAGGAAAACCAGCACAAATTCCGGATTTTAAAAAAAGGACTACTGCCCAACATTGACATTGTACAAATGTACTATGCCAATCAGCTGTCCTATAATACCATTTACAATTTTGATAAGGAGCTGCGTCCCAAGCTATATAAAAGAATCCGTACCTTCGTATGGGAAAACGCCATTCACGAAGCTGTCCGCTTAGATCCGTTAGTCTATGAAAGCGACATAACCATTGAACACTGTCCCACCGGAAACCACAAAGCCCGGGATATTGCGGCCTTTGAAAAACTGGCTAAGGACGGGATTCGTCTAAACCAGAGACTCCACAACCTTTATGCCAAGGAGTTATTTATTTCCGGTGAGCCCCGGGATTTTATCAAAGCATATCCCTTCTTTTCCGCCTCCGTTAAGGATACGGAAAGAAGTGCGGACGAAATTTTAGAAGCATGCTGCATTTGTGCAAGGGCATGTCTGATTTCCAAGGAATATCTGGACTTTTTCAAATATACCACCAAGGCGATTGCCATCGGCGGCTGCAGTGAAATCTGCTGTGAGCTGGGAGAATACTACTACTCCATCGAGGATTTGGATGAGGCATGTATCTGGTATTATAATGCGGCATTTGAATCGGAAAGCGCCCTAAATCTCCGCCACCACACGGATATTCCCCTGACTGCTTTGGCGGACTGCTATGACGAAATGGGCATTCCCGACGAAGCAGCCCGTTACCGTCAAAGAGCTATGGAAGCCAAAAAGTGATAGGAATAAATATAAATACCTGCCACCGTTTTACCGGTAAGCTTTTCCAAGGCTTCTTTATAATAATCAAGCTGGGTCTGATACCTTTGTATCAGATCCTCTTTTTTATTTACCCGGTCCGTTTTGTAATCCATCAGATAGATTTCTCCCTGCTTTTCATAATAAGCGTCAATAATTCCCTGAATCAGCATGGTTTCTTTTTCCGGGAAATCCGGATTTACCCTTCTTGCCGGAATAGCCATGACAAAAGGCTGTTCCTTAAATAACATTCCCTTTCTGTCAGCTTCTGCCATTTCCATAGCAAGGTCGCTTTCCAGAAAGGCTTCCACTTTTTCCATACTGATTAAGGCAATATCCTCTTCCTCCATCTTCCCCTTAAGCAGAATTTCTTCCCTTTGGCGTTTTAACAGACTTTTCTTTTCCTCACATCCCTTTGCAGCTGCAAATTCCTTAAAGTCCAAAAGCTCCATCAGCCTGTGGTAAGCTGTACCTCTTGTGGCTCCCCCTGCCTTTCTCTCCTCCTGCATAAACAGCGGAATTACCGACTGCTCCTGCTCCGTTTCAAATTCCACAAGGGTCTGCTCATCCTCATGAAGAGCCGCCAGCTTAAGCTCCGATACGCTGGTTTTTGTATATAATCCTTTTAATTCCTTATGAGGATAAGGGAAGCTGATCTTTTGCTTCAACGCAATTTGCTTCCGGCGTTTTTCATTACCTTCCGTTTCCTTCGATTGTCCCCCGTTCTCTGTCTGTTCTGCTTCTTCCGTTTCTGCCGCCTTTTCCGCCGCCAGCACAAGTTTTCTCAAGGCCTCTTTTAAGACCTTTCTTTCAAACTGCCCCTTAACCGTTTCTCTCTGCAAATCCTCTTCATGATAAATGCTGACAATGGGAAACTTGTGGGGCGCGTCCTTATACAGGCAGAATGCATGCATAAGAAGCTTCAAATAACTATTGCTTTCCAGAATCAGCTCAGACTCCACCTTTCTGTCCTCTACAGGCAGCAAAAACTGCCCTCCGTTGAGACTTGCGCACTCTGACACGGCCTTTTCAAAATCATCTGACACTCCTGTCATAATCAATTTTTCCTTTGCTCTGGTCAGCGCTACATATAAAACCCGCAGTTCTTCCCCCAATTCCTCGGTTTTCATCCTTTCGGCAACCATTCTCTGCTTCAGGGTTTTCCGTTTTACCCTGAGTTCCCTGCTCCGGTATTCCATGCCGATGCCCATATCTGTATGAAGCAGCAGGCTTCCCGTCAGATCCCGCCTGTTAAAGGTCTTGGATAGTCCCGCCACAAAGCAGACAGGGAATTCCAGCCCCTTGCTTTTGTGAATGGTCATAAGGCGTACCTGACTGCTGTTTTCATCCGTACCTTCCCCATAATCCACCTCATATTTTTCCAGCTGCTTCATATACTGTAAAAAGCCAAACAGACCATGTATCTGCAATTTTTCATAATCCACGGTTTTTTCCAAAAGCATCTCCACGTTTGCCCGCCTGACGCCGCCTGCAGGCAGCGCCGAAACATATTCCAGATACCGGTGCTCTCTGATAACCAGATACAGCAGATCATGAACCGATTCTGTTTTCGCCATTTTCCGGTACCGGCACAGCTCTTTCACAAAAGTCTCCGTCTTTTCTCCGCCCGACAGCTTTACCTTCTCATAAAGGCTGCTTTCTTCTTCCTTAGTCTCCACCATGGAAATTTGTGCCAGTTCCTCATCGCTAAAGCCATACAGAGGCGATTTTAAAACCGCCGCAAGGGGAATATCCCTTCCCGGATTGACCAATACCTCCAAAAGCTTCAAAAGGGTCTGAATCTCCGTTGCGGAAAAATAGCCGGTTCTACTTGGAACACTGACGGGAATCCCCTCTTTTTTTAATACTTCCTGAAGGCTTTCCAAAAGCCCTGAAGTAGAACGCACCAGAATAACAATATCCTCATAAGTAACGGGGCGCAGTTTCCCCGTTTCTCTATCCGTTACACAGCCCTCTCTGAGCAGCTCCTTGATTTTATCCGCAATCATATATGCTTCGCCCTCATTTTTAGAAAGGGCGGCTCCGTCTTTTTCCCCGTTGCTTTTTTCGTAAATCAAAAGCTCGGGAGCAAATGCCGTCAGCTCTTCCTTTCCTGCCGGTTCTTCCTCCGGATAATCTGCCCCGGCATACAAAGCCGCATCTTCATTATAAACAATTCCCCCTATTTCCTGTCCCATCAGAGGATAAAAGACATGGTTGACCAGATCGATGATTTCCTTCCGGCTTCTGAAATTCTTTTTTAGATCAATCCTGACATTTTCCCTTCCCTGAGCCTCATAACGATGGTATTTTTCCAGAAATATTTCCGGCCTCGCCATACGGAACTTGTAAATGCTCTGCTTCATGTCGCCCACCATAAAGCGGTCGGGCGCCTCTCCGTGTTCTCTGGACACAGACGACAAAAGCACCTCCTGTACCTCATTGCTGTCCTGATATTCATCAATCATAACCTGGGCATAGTAATCCTGATACCATTTTGCCGTGTCCGTAGGATTTCCTTCTTCATCCACCAGAATTTTCAGCGCAAAATGCTCCATATCCGAGAAATCAATGACATTTTCCTTTGCCTTATCCGCGGCAAACTGCTCCATAAACTGAAGCGTTAAGTAAACAAGGGGCTTTAGCAGCCTGCCTGTTTTTTGCATATCTTCCCCTATGGCTTCTAAGGTATCAAAAAAATAGGTCTCCCTGCATGCCGCAATCCGCTTTCTGATACGTTCCCTCAGCTGCTTTACCTGTTCCTTTTTATCCTCGTCACACTGCCCCTTTCTGATAGCCGGCAGCCTGTCAAAGCCGATTCCTGCCACTCTTTCCTTTAATAGCTCATAGTTCTCTGCCCGGGCAGCATTTTGAATCTGCTCACACTCTTTCTCAAAAGCAGACAAATATCCCTCCGGGCCGTCGGCTTGTTTACATATTCCGATCATTTCCCCGTAAAGCCTTACCATTCTTTGCAGTTTTTGTGACACAATTGTCACAATCTCTTCGATCATAGGATTATGGGAAAATTCTTCCGTTTCCTGTATCTCATAATCCTGCAGCGCCTGATGGAGCCACTTTTCCGGGAAAGGCAGGCTCATAACAAAATGATAGAGCTTATCCACCATTTCTTCGACTGCCGTATCTCTCCCTTTACGTGAAAAAACATCCGCCAGATTCACAAAATCCTCATGAAAGCCGTCATAAGGCTCTTTTCCTTCATAGGCCGCCTCCATAATCCGGTTCATGGCTTCCTTCTCCATCAGACGCATTTTCCCCGGATCTCCCACCACAAAGCCGGGGTCTAGGTCAATTTCCTGAAAATGATTGGACAATATAAAACGGCAAAAGCTGTCAATGGTAGTAATCTGGGCATGATGCACCAGAACCGCCTGCCTTTGCAGCCCGGCATTATCAGGATCTTCTTCAAGCTTTTTCAAGATTGCGCCGTGAATCCTTTCCCGCATTTCGGCCGCCGCCGCATTGGTAAAGGTCACAACTAAAAGCCGGTCAATATCCACGCAGTTTTCGGCGTCGGAAATCAGGCGGAGAATCCGCTCCACCAGAACCGCCGTTTTGCCGGAGCCCGCCGCCGCAGATACCAGTACGTTACAGTCCCTGACATCAATTACCCTTTGCTGTTCTTGTGTAAATCTAACTGCCATTTTTCTCTCCTGCCTCCCCTACAGTCTCCGCCATGGCCTCGTAGGCTTCTTTTTCCCCCAATTTCATATCCCGTTCCCCATAGCCCGGAATCCTTTTTTCAAAACCGCATACATTGCGGTAGCTGCAGAAAGCACAGGCCGACTGGGTTCCATCCGTCCCCGGATTTACGGCAATTTCCCCGTTTTTAATCTGCTTTGCAATTTCCGTTACCTTCAAAGACGCATATTTACCTATCAGATCAAACTGTGCAGCAGGCGCCGTCTGGGAAACAGCCGCAAGAGAACCGTCTTTTTTTCGCTTCACGGGAATGACCTGAGAATTTTCTGCCTTCGATTCATCCAAAAGCTCAAGTACGGTATCTTCCTCCCTGATCAAGCCCTGTACCTTAAGCTTTTCATGAAGCTTCTCCATGCGGGCCTCCTGCCCCTCCTCTGAAGTGCCTTCCACCAGGGGATCTTCAATCTGATAATAAAAAATTGCCGAAGGAACCACCTGCTCTTTCGGATGGAGCTTTTCTTCCCGCTCCACAGCCGCATTCATATATACCGCAAGCTGTAGATCCAGACCGAAAAACAATCGCGCCGGATCGAATTTATGCCTGCCGGATTTGTAATCCAGAATCTTTACATATACATTTCCTTCTTTCTTTGCCACATCCAGCCTGTCTACCTTCCCGTAAAGCTCCACATCCCCTTTGGTAAAGAAGGGCATTTCATAACAAACCGGTTCAAAAAGTCCCTTCCTTAACTGAAAACTTAAATTTTCCACCGTGGTCTTTAAAATCCCTTTTGCCCTTTCCTTTATGGCTTCATTGCGGGCCGTATCATATAAAACCGTGCCCCCGTACTCCGCCGCAAATTCATCCACCGCTTTATCAATAAAAGCATCCGCCTCTTCCTTGGGACAATTAAACCATGTATACCTGCCCTCAGACATATAATTTCCAAAGCGATACATCGTTTCGTGAAAAAGATTCCCCAGATCCACCGCTTCAAAGGTATATTCCTCTTCCTCGGAAAGCTTCAGGCCATACTTTAAAAAATGGGCATAGGCGCACGCCGCAAACTGCTCAAGCCTGCTGACGCTGGTATGCAGAATTTCCCCAAACAGCCGCTTTGCCGTTTCCTTTGTCAAAAGCTTCGGTTCATATTCATAAAAGGCCGCCTCAATGATTCCTTCAAATTCCGGCTCCTTATAAAAGGCTGTGGCAAGCTCTATGAGCAGTTCCCGCTTTTCGGCGTTCTCCTCCAAAAGGCCTGCGGCATAGTCCCGCATCAGCAAAGAAAACAGCTTTAATCCGCTTTCCCTGCTTTCTACCATTTCCATCTGCCGCCTTTCATCCACAGTCACAACCGAAACATCCGTATACAGCCGCTCCACCTCATGAATCAGATAGGAAGGGCGCAGGGTTTCTCCCTTTCCGTTGACTTCGCAAAAGGACAGAACCAATTTTTCTGACGGCTGCGTCATATTCATATATAAATATAACCTTTCCTCGAAGCTTTTCTGTCTGGGAGTAGGGGCCAGCTCCACTCCTGCCTCCATGAGAAAATTACGCTCCATATCAGACAAAAGTCCGCCGCTTCCTGCAGCCCTTGGAACAATGCCGTCATTAACGCCCACAATAAACAGAACCTTAACCGGCTTTAGACGGGTTCTTTCCATATCTCCTGCAACCACCTGGTCAACGCTCTGGGGCAGACTTCCCACCTTCAGTTCCGCAAAGCCCGCTTTTAAAATCTCTCCGTACTCCGCCAGATCCATGGGCTCGTCCAACAAAGCGTAAATCTGGTCAAGAAGCCCCATAACCGCTTTATAAACCTGTCTGTATTCCTTGGCTCTGGCAAATCTTTCCTCTTTTTCAAATTCATCCGCCTGGCTATTAAGCTTTTCCTCCAGCCTGTTTGCTGTACAAACGGCATAAATCGCCTTTGTATACTCTCTTGCCGTCTCTTTGCTCTCAAAGAGCGGTCCCAATGCGTCCATCAGGCGCTCCCTGATAAGATTGACGTTTTCAAGGCAGCCGGACTTGCGCACGAAAGCCCGTCCGTATTTACGCCTGCCCCTGATGCCGTATTTCACAATATAATTTTCAAACGCATCCGCTTCCTCATCCTCTATATCCAGATAACCGCTGCGCAATAAGGTCATAACGCTTTCATAAGAAAAATCTGCCACCAGCACTTTGATAATGCCATTTAAAAACACCATAAACGGATGAAACAACAGGCTCACATTCTGATCCAAAAACAGCGGGATTCCATGCTCTTCAAAGCTTTCCCGCAGAAGATATCCATAGGATTCCAAATCTCCCGTTATAACGGCAAAATCCCGGTAACACAAATTTCTCTCCCGAATCATCCTCCTGACGGATAGGCAGACCCATTCCGTCTCCGCCTTGGGATTGCCACAGCGCACAAGAGATACACTCTCCCCTCCCGGAATTCTTTCTGTATGCCTGCTCTTAAAAAGATTTCTTTCCAGATGGGCAAGAGCCCGGTTCTCCCTGTAACGATAAACAGGCTTATCCGAAATTACCACATCCTTATCCCGTTTTATTTCGTTTTCCCAGGCGAGCCTCTCCAGCTTGTGAAAAGCCTTTGCCGTCAGATAAAATAAATTCTGCTCCTTTACCTCTTTTGCCAAATCCTCTCTGGTATCCCCTAACAGAGTCACAATGACCTGCTTAGCATAAATCATCAATTCTTTTAAAAGCAGGTCCTGTATGGGGGTAAAGCCGGTAAAACCGTCAAAAACAAGAACGCTTCCCTTCAAAAGGGCGGAACGGCTCACACTCCTTACCAAAATGTCGAGAGTTTCTTCCGTAGTAATAAAATTTCCGCTGATATATTCCCGATACCCCCGGTAGAGCACCTGTAAATCCTTAAGCTTTGCCTGTAAATATCCTTTTCCTTCCGCCAAAGACAGAAAGCCCCCTAAATCCTCCGGGGAAATGCCGTATTGGGCAAACTCCGAAATCATGGATTTAACCTGGGCAATATAGCCCGTCCGCCTTAAATTCGCACCGATTACAGTCAGTTCTTTTTCACATTCTCCCGCAACCTTGCGCAAAATCAGGTTTTTCCCCGTATCGTCGAGCCTGGGCATATTTTCATACCCCAATTCCTCAAAAATGCGATGGGAAAGACGTCCAAAGCTCATAACCTCAATATTCATAATCCCTTCCCTCGGGGACAAGCGGCACAGCACTCTCTGGGTTTCCATGGTAAACTGGTCCGGCACAACAATAAAGAAACGGGTATTTTTCTCTTTTTCCGCCCGTTTTAGAATATCGCGATATACTTTTGCACTTTTTCCGGCACCGGAGGCGCCTATATAAAACTGCAGGGACATGAATGCACCAGAACCTTTCTTTCATTTTTGTCTCCATGGGTCAAGCGAACATGCTTGCATGTTCATTTGACCCTCAAATCAAGGTTGAAAGATTTTCTTTCAACCTTATATCTAATTCAAAAGCTGTTGCACTCCTATTTCCAGTACAACAGCCCTTTTATGCCTGTTAAAACACATCATCCGCAACAGCTTTCCCCTTTTGTAATACATGCTCATAAACCTTCATGATGTTTTCATTATAAGGTATGCAAATCATTCTTGTCAATAAACTGCTCCCCATGCCTGCTTATCCCTATTATTGGGAGGCAATACGACCGGCATTTACAAAATGCTGTATTCCCTCTTCCCTTCCGATCTCACGCTCGTCCTCTCTGATCAGTCTCATTTCACGTTCTTCATCAAATTCATAAATGCTCATTTTGACCACCTCCGCCTTCTGCTTCATCAAAAACTCTTTTAAGATTCCTTCCCGAATACACTCATCTACTGCCCTTATAACTGCGTCACACAGCGGCATCCCCACACTGTATTTTTTACTCTGCACTTGAACCCCTGCCTTTTTTAATTAATTTGTTGGATTTTAAAAGCATTGATTTCAAGATGACTTACGGCAAGAAATTAGAATGCACTAAGACCATGCAAAAGAATGTCAGAAATATATGCGTTTGTCTGATTTTAGCATTTGGTACAATGTGTGTCAGTATACGTTTTTACGTTTCATTTTTTCTTCCTTGAGCTTTTCCTCCCGCTCTAGTAAAATAAACCTATACAACGGCAATTTTTCATTCCCGAAAACGCCGGTATTTCTCTGCCTGCAGCAAAATTGCCGATTTTTACAAAGATTGGAGATACGACTATGAAAGAAACCTTATATACCATTCCCTTAACCGACGCCTTTCATGCCGGCGACGAATGCCCCTTCTGCTTTATCGAACGGAATGTGGAACAAGATCTGCTGGACCTGGTTTTAGGCTCCGGCTCCTCTTATATGGAAAGCGATATGCGGGACCAGACCGATAAGGCGGGGTTCTGCCGGGCGCATTTCAAGAAAATGTTCGACTACGGCAACACCCTTGGCAACGGCTGGATTTTAAAAACCCACTACGTCCAGGTAAACAAAGAATTAGATGAACAGATTAAAATATTTTCCCGCGGCAAATCCTCCTTTATGAACAAAATGAAAAAAAGCCAGGATTCCATGAACTCCATGGCCGCCTGGGTAAAGGAGCGGGAAAAATCCTGCTATATCTGTAATCAGTTTGCAACTACCTATCAACGATATCTGGATACCTTTTTCTTTATGTACAAGAAAGACGGAGAAATGACCGAAATGTTAAAAAACAGCAAGGGGCTGTGTCTCCATCACTTCGGAGACCTGTGTGCGGAAGCGGACAATCAGCTAAACGACAAACAAAAGGATACACTCTTTCCCCTTTTATTTCAATTAATGAGCGAAAACATGAAACGCGTAGGCGAAGATGTGGCATGGCTGGTAGAAAAATTCGATTACCGCAACAAGGATGCGGACTGGAAAAACTCTAAAGACGCTATCCAGCGGGGCATGCAGAAGCTGTGGGGGAGTTATCCGGCAGATCCCGTTTACCAACAGAATAAATAAACTTTTTTCATACTATTCATCAAGGCTGCTGCAACAGTGCGATTCGTTTGCAGCAGCCCTTTATTCCTCCAGATATTCGGGCTTTGTAAATTTCTCCCGCATCATCATGCAGAAGTTTACCGCCTCATTATGTACAAATTCCGAGTCCAGTTTTTCCGTAAGGCCCGTCTCCATCAGCCCCCGTGTCACATAATGCATGGAACGCACCAGCAATTCTACATCCACATCAGGCAGAATTCTGTCATGATCCGCCCGTTCCAAAGCCTCATTCATGGCGGTCTCCACAAGACCCGTATAGTCCTTTATTTCTTCCATGACTGCATCGTCAGGAAGCTCCCTGCTGCTCAATAAAAATTTCTGCATATAAGGATAATTGCGAAGCAGTACATTTTTTGCATCCTCAATCTGGACAAACAAAAGAAACAGATCGCGCTCTCTCAAAGAGATAGCTCTTTGCAGCTCCATAGCCATATATCTGGCGCTGTATTCATATACAAAAATGTACAATCCTGCTTTTGAGCCAAAATAATGGAACAGAAGGCCCTTTGAAATTTCCGCTTCCTTTACGATATCATCGGTGCTGGCCTTCTGATAGCCGTTTAAAGCAAAAACTTTCAGCGCCCCGTTGATCATGCGATCTTGTTTTTCTTTCTTTAAATCAAAAAATTTGTCGTTCATTTATGAATTCCTTTACATTTAATCGAAAATAATCTTACCATAGCGGAAAAAGCATTGCAATATCTACTTGTTTTCCTGTACGTTTTAATTTAAAATGGTAATAAGTATAGCATGGTTACGTGAAAGGAGATTTTCCCAATATGGCAAAAAAAATCAGAAATCTATTATTACTCGGTGCAGCGGTAGGCGCTGCAGCAGCTGGAACATATTATTACCTTCAGAAAAAAGATGCCGATTACTTTGATGAAGATGATGACGAAGAGGACTTTGACTTATTTGAAGATGAAGATGATTTAGATTCCCGTGATTCCAAATCCTCCCGCAATTATGTCCCCCTACATTTCGATGGGGCTGCCGATAGCAGCAAAGAAGAGACTTCTGAAGCAGACACGCCTTCAGAGGAAGCTTCCCCAAAGCAAAATGTTACATTGGAAAGCATGGATTCCGTAGAAGAATTCTATGATGACGATGAGGACGAGGAAGAAATTGATGATACAACACCTGTTGACAATGAATAAGGCGTAAATTCCAAGCGCGGCAGATTCTTTATCCGTTAAATCTGCCACGCTTTTTTTAATCTGTCCGTTCCTTCTACAATCTGCGTTTCCGTCATGGCCGCATATCCGATAATAACCGTTCCCGGCCCTTCCCCCTGTTTTCGTTTTGCCAGCATATAATCGCTCATGCCGTAAACCCTGCACTCCTCTTTTTTGGCGGTTTCCAAAAGCTCCTTTTCACTCCATCCCCTTCTATCCTCTAATAATATGTGAAGCCCGGCATACTCTCCCCTGATTTGAAATGCTTTTTTAAAAGGCTTCATCCGTTCTAATAAAAGATCATGCTTTCCTTTATAAAGCTTCCGCATTTTATTTAAGTAACGCTCAAAATGTCCCTCTTCTATAAATCTGTACAAAATGGCCTGGTCAATACGTGACACGGTAGATGAAATAAACCAGAGCTTTTCCTCATAGATATCCAGCAAAGGCTTTGGCAGCACCATATAACTGATTCTAATTGCAGGAGCAATGGATTTTGAAAAGGTTCCCAGATAAATTACCTTCCCTCCCCCGTCTGACGCCTGCATGGAAGGAATGGGCATTCCCTTATAACGGAATTCACTATCATAATCGTCTTCAATAATATAGCGTTCCTTCCTCTCCTTAGCCCATGAAAGAATCTCCATCCGCCTTCCAATCGGCATAACCACTCCCGTAGGAAACTGATGGGACGGCGTAATATAAGCAATCTGCGCCTGACTTTCCAGAAGCAGATCCATTCGCATACCGTTTACATCCAAATCCACAGGCGTTACTTCATAGCCGCCCGATGCAAAAATTCTGGCCGCCCGCATATAGGCAGGATTCTCCACTGCAATTTTACGATCCGTTCCGAGTATTTTTTGTAGAAGCATTAAAAGATAATCGTTTCCCGCCCCCACAATGATCTGTTCCGGAACGCATTCAACTCCCCGGCTGCCATGTAAATATCCGCAAATGGCTTCCCGAAGCCTCTTATCGCCCTTTGCCGCCCCCAGTTCAAATACATTTCTCTCCTCATCCATCAACGCATCCTTGGAGATCCTTTTCCATGTCGAAAAGGGAAACGCCGTAATATCAATGCTGTTGGGGGAGAAATCAAAAGCGGCCTTCACTTCCATTTTGTCCTTCTCCTGCTTATCGGATACGGGAGCATGCTGATACAATTTTGTAATTTCGCAAACAAAATGGCCCTTATAGGGGCGGGATTCGATATATCCTTCCGATAAGAGCTGTCCATAGGCAAAATCCACCGTACTTCTGGACACCTGCAAATGCTCTGCCAGCCTACGGGTTGAGGGAAGCTTCTGTCCTGCCGACAGGCTTCCCCTCCGGATCTCATTTTTTATATAGTTATAAATCTGTTGATATAAATGTTCCTTACTGTCTTCCTTTAAAGGAATGGTCAGTTCATTCATTATTTCTTGTCCTTGAGCTTTTGCATCAAAGTATCCTTTAAATCATGGGCACGGTCTTTAATTCTGGCATTGGCCGTTCTGGATGTGACAATGGATCCTAACAGTTTGGCTGCCGTATCATACTCCTCAAAACGCATGGCAAGAGTAGCCAGCAGATAATCCACAGTCATTTCATCCATGCCGCAAATGGGGAAGCTTTCATTAGCTCTGGCTGTAACAAAACCGTCATACGCATTCCTCAGGAACTGGTTTTCTGCATTTTCGTTTTCTTTTTTCTTTTTGTCATAATCCGGTGCATTGGCATCCAGCGCTTCTGTCTGTCCCCTTAAGATCCATCCTGTTTTCAAACAGATATACGCCTTTTCGCTGGCTTTTCCATGCTTAACGATTGTATTTACCAGCGCGAGCTTATGGCGTTCCAAGGCTTCCTCATAGGTATAGATCTTTTTGTCAGGGTCTATTTTTCTCGGTTTAAAGCTGTTGCTGATATTTTCCTTGATTGCCTTTTTCTGGGCTGCCGTTAAATAAGGGAAGTTCTTGCTCAGACTTGAAAATCCACAGTAAGGGCAGGAAATAATATCGTACTTCAATACATCAATTCCTTCATATCTGGGTCTTAAATCCTGATCCGAAATCATTGCCTTTGCTTTTCCCGAACGAACCATTTTGGCCTTGAAAACCTGGTCACAAGCAGTACAGGTATAGCTTTTATCAAATACCATATCTTCTTCTTTTACCGTAACAACCTCGGCCTGCTTTTTTTCCTCCTTATTGGAATCTTCATAAATATTCAGCCCTTCAAGATTCCCTAATCCCAGACTTTCCAATCCTGATAACAAATTATTATCCATTCCGCTATCTCCAATTCTCTTCTAAAATAATATGTGACTGACTATTTTGGTAGTTTAAAAGAACTCTTCAAAGACACGATCCTGTTAAACACCAGCTTCTCTTTTGTGGAATCTTTATAATCCACACAGAAAAATCCGTTTCTTACAAACTGAAAGCTGTCATAAGCCTTCGCCCCCTGAATTCCCGGCTCAATGTAACAATTCTTTAGCACCGTCAGGGAATCGGGATTTAAGTTAAGACTTCCGTCTTCTTCATTATAAACCCCTTTTTCCTCATCTACAATGTTTTCATAAAGCCTTGCCTCTGCCGCTACTGCGGAATGCACCGGAACCCAATGAATGGTTCCCTTTACCTTCCTGCCGCTAAAACCGCTTCCGGCTTTTGTTTCCGGATCGTAGGTGCAGTGCACTACCGTTACCTTCCCCTCTTCATCCTTTTCAAATCCCACACATTTTACAAAATAAGCATGCATCAGACGCACTTCATTTCCCGGAAATAGGCGGAAATACTTTTTGGGCGGTTCCTCCATAAAGTCCTCCCGTTCAATGTAGAGCTCCCTTTCAAAGGGAACTTCACGGGTGCCAAGCTCCGGATTTTCCATATTGTTGGCAGCCACAAGCATTTCGCTCTGTCCTTCGGGATAGTTGTCAATGACCAGCCTGATCGGATCCAGTACAGCCATCATACGGCTTTTCTTAAGCTTTAGATCCTCCCTTAAGCAATATTCCAACATGGCGTAATCCGCCGAGGAATTGGCCTTGGAAACGCCGCAGAGCTCTACAAACATCCTGATGGATTCCGGGGTAAATCCCCTTCTCCTTAAGGCTGCAATGGATACAAGTCTGGGGTCATCCCAGCCATCCACAATACCATCCTCTACCAGCTTCTTAATGTATCGTTTACCCGTTACCACATTGGTCAGATACATCTTGGCAAATTCTATCTGCCTGGGAGGATGGGGATATTCCAGTTCTCTCACTACCCAGTCGTATAAGGGTCTGTGGTCCTCAAACTCCAAAGTGCAGATGGAATGGGTTATCCCTTCAATGGCGTCCTCTATAGGGTGCGCAAAATCATACATAGGATAAATACACCATTTATCTCCCGTATTGTGATGGGTCATATGAGCCACGCGGTACAAAATCGGGTCTCTCATATTGATATTGGAAGAAGCCATATCAATTTTGGCGCGCAGCACCTTGCTTCCGTCAGGGTAAAGACCCTTTCTCATATTTTCAAAAAGCTCCAGATTTTCTTCAACGCAACGATCGGAATAAGGATCCTTTTTGCCCGGCTCCGTCAGGGTTCCTCTGTATTCCCTGATCTCATCCGCAGATAAATCAGAGACGTATGCTTTTCCCTTTTTAATTAACTTGACCGCTCCTTCATACATCTGCTCAAAATAGTCCGATGCAAAAAAAAGACGATCTTCCCAATCGGCTCCCAGCCATTTTATATCATTTAAAATAGATTCTACAAACTCCGTTTTTTCTTTTGTGGGATTTGTATCGTCAAACCTCATATTAAATTTGCCGTTATATTCCTTTGCAAGCCCGTAATTTAATATAATACTCTTTGCATGTCCAATATGCAGATAGCCGTTAGGCTCCGGTGGAAAGCGGGTGCAGACGGTATCGTAAACGCCTTCTGCCAAGTCCTTATCTATTTCCTGTTCTATAAAATTCTTTGATATCTTTTCGTTTTCCATTATGTCAGCTCCCAAGGTCCGCGGAATCGTTTTCCCGCTCAAATTAAGACCATTTTAACATACTCCTCTTAGAAATTCAATTCCGTTGGTGCGATATTCTCCTGTTCTCCTTCCTTTTCCTGCCCGTTTCCTTGCTCCGGCGCCATACACATCTTTCGTTCTTCATCCAGCCTTTTCGCCTCTTCATTGAGCCTCTTTCCTTCTTCATTCAATCTCTTTTCCAGATAAATGTATCCGAAAGAAATACCCAGAATCAACAGACCTACAATGAAAAATACCAGAATCCGGATTTGAGCCGTAGCGCCATGAAAGTCAAAAGCAACCAGCTTTAAGGCTACGAATATGGTCAGGACCAGCCCGTAAATCCTGACGCTTTTGCTCTTCATAGAAAAGCCCGCCCCTATGGCAGCAGCCGCAAGGGTGCAGATCAGGATGCTGCATAAAAAGGCCGCGCAATCCTCTGTCAGCAGAAATATCCATCCGAAGATCAGAGCGGTAAATATGTGATATTTGTGAAACCGCTTCATAAAGCAACAGGAAAGCAGAATACATGCCGCATAAGTATACCCTAATATGCGAAGGTCATCGCTTCGCATAAAGAAGCAGACTCCTATTGCGGACAGCATAGTATAAACCGCATCCGGCACCGGGAATTCCTTAAAAAACCGGACGCAGCCCTTATTAACGGCAAAAACCAAAAGACAGGCAAGTGCAAGCCAGAAAGACTGTCCGTCAATGAAATAGGCCAGGATGCTGTAAACCGCTATAAACAGGTAAGGCGCAAAACGCAGGCTTTTCCTAAAGAACAGCGCGGTTAGAACGCCGCATAAAGCCAACACGCCTATTATGCCCAAATGAAGCCAATCCTCATAATGACCGATATACAAAAGGCAACCCATGTGTATGCCCTGCCCCAAAAAGTACAAAACCCGGTAGCCTGTCTCTTCCCCCGTGCGGTAATATAAAAGATGGAGAGTCAGAATATCCGCGCATACAAGCATATAAACGGGCCACATTTGAAGTCCGGAAAGCCATTGTAAATGAATCAGATAAAAAATAACCGAAAAGGTGCAGATATACTGTACATAATCCACAACCTTACGACGTTTTTTTACCGGACAGTAAATTCCCGCCAGATTTACCAAAAAAACCACAATTGCCGGCACCAGAAATTCCAGCTGGCTTTTCAGCTGATGAATGGGCACCAGCGAAAGATAACAGCCGATTAAGCAAATAATCCGAATCATTCCTGAATCCTTTTTTCTGCTCAAATAGAAAAAGAAGGAAGTCAGAATGATGGTAATCAAAAGGGCCACCCACGCGGGAAATATGGCAAGGTATATATAATTTAAAAGCGTGACCACATAAAGACTGCTGATTCCCAGACCCGTCAGGCAATAGGAAAACTTCTCAATCCTCTTAAAAACAAACAACTCCGACGAAACGATCAGCACAATGCCGACGGCATACAGGAATATGCCCTGCAGGATATTGTTCATATAATTCAGTCCGAAGGTAATAAAGGCAGTCAGTAAAAAAGCGATGCCCACCATGCCGAATATAACCGTACCCACTTTAAACTCCACAGATTTCTGTGGATTCTCCTGCCCGGGATAAGGCGCCGGCTGCCTGTATGCAGGCTGAAGAACCTGAGCTGTCTGCGCCTGTGCCGCCTGCTGTTGCAGCTGCGGATGGTATACCGGCTTAGGCTGTCCCTGTCCGGAACTGGAAAACACTGACGAAACAGGCTGCATCTGGGGCTGAAACACGGTCTGCTGTTGCTCTGCCGGATTCATCTGCGCATGGTACATCGTCTGCCGTTGCTCTACCGTCTGCATCTGCATATGGTACATCGTCTGCCGTTGCTCTGCCGGATTCATCTGCGCATGATACATCGTCTGCCGTTGCTCCGCCGGATTCATCTGCATATAGTACGTCTGTAGTTGCTCTACCGGCTGCGTCTGCCCACAATGCATCGAAGACGGTATCGGCTGCCGATAGGACATTTTTACCAGATACTGCTGATATCCCTGCTCGATAGACTGCTCTATTTGATACAAAGCATTTTCCGTACCCTGCAGCTCCATCCATTTTTGGTCTAAAAATGCGGAAAATGCCGCATCGGCGCTTTCCTTTTTTAGGGCAATAATCCGCTCCCTTAAAGCACTAAGCCAATCTGAGCCGTTCTGCTTTTGAAAATCTGTTGCATTTTGTCCCTGACGCTCTGCAACATCCGTCCCCTGCCGTTTTGTTATTGCTTGTCCGTATACGCCTCTGTCAATACCCACATTCTTCGCCTCCTGTCACGATTCAACATATTTTCTTTCGAATTCCTCTCTCGGCAGCGGCTTGTCAAAATAGTATCCCTGTACAAGCCTTACCTTCATACCTTCCAAAACCTTATATTGTTCCCTTGTTTCGATTCCTTCTAAGCAGATGCTTACATCAATGGCCTCCGCAAGCTTTGCCACCATTTTAATAAATGACTGGGAATATTCATCCTTTGTCAATCCTTTGATGAAGCTCCTGTCCACCTTGATCACATCCAGGGGAATCTCCCTGATATAATTTAAAGAGGAATAACCTGCCCCGAAATCATCCAGAGCAATACGAACGCCCAGTTCCCTGATGCTGCTTAAAATTTCCTTCATCCGCCTCATATCATTGATCGCAAGACTTTCCGTAACCTCCAGTGTCAGGTTGCGGGGCTCGATCCCCGTATCCCGAAGGGCGCTTCTTATAGCATCCACAATATCCTTCTGCAAAAGCTGCACCACAGACAGATTTACATTAATCTTATATTCAGGATGTCCGCTATCATTCCACTTTTTGCAGGCATAACAAGCTTCCCTCAAAACATAATTACCGATTGGCGTAATCAGCCCCAGATATTCCGCCAGAGGAATAAAATCTGACGGCGGAATAAAGCCCAGCGCCGTAGAATTCCATCTGACCAAGGCCTCTGCTCCCATACAGGGGTTCCCGGGCCTTTGGATGTCAATAATAGGCTGGAAATACACGTTGAATTCACTGCAGTCCGAACTGGTTGCATCACGCATGCTCTTTTCCATATCCAGTCTCTTGCCGGCACTTGTCTTCAAATTGTCAGAATAGCGGGCCACCCTGTTTTTCCCCTGACGCTTTGCCTCATACATGGAAATGTCGGCTTTTTTGATTAAATCCGCCACATTATCTCCGTCATCGGGAAAAATGCAGACCCCCATACTCATTGTACAGTAATAGTTACCATCCTTTAAATACCAGGATGCCTCAAAAATTGATCGAATCTCTTCAATGATACCATCCAGACGGGCGAATTTTACCGGAGGTACGATTACCACAAATTCGTCTCCGCCCACACGATAACAGTTTTCTCCGATTCCCTCAATTCTTTGGAATGCGCGGGATACGGATTGCAGCAGCACATCCCCGTATTGGTGCCCCAATCCGTCATTAATATGCTTAAAATCATCCAGATCCAGATAAAGCAGTCCGCCCTTTTCGTGGTTTCCTGCAGCCTTATCAATAAACGCCGCCAAATCTCTCTCACAGCATATACGGTTATACAGCCCTGTCAGAAAATCTGTGTAAACCTGCTGCTCCACCTTTTTTTGATAGATTCTCTTACCCGTAACATCATAAAGGGAGTACAGATCCGCCTTTTGACCGTCAGTCCAGGTAACAGGCACATAATATAATTCATACCATCTGCCGCTTTCTCCGTGACAGACCTCATAAAAGCCTTCTTTTGCCGTTAAAGGTCTGGCATTTGCCAAAAGCATATCCAAAGTGCCGTTATTCAACTCAATCCCAAAGGTCTTTTTTAACAGTCTGTTGGCTAAAAGGCACTTTCCCGTTTCCGTCTCTTTCACATAAATGCCAATACCTGTATTGTCCAGAATTTCATAAATTAACTTCTGATTATCCAAAACCGCTATTTTCTGCTGTCTGTTTTCTAAAAGCTTCTGCAAAATCCCCGCCGCAGTTTCTATAAATTCAATGTCCTCCGGCTGCCACGCCGTTTCCCGTTCTCTTTCATACAGACAGAAATAAAGGACAACTCTGCCCTCTATGAAAACAGGATAAGAGGCAAATGCCTTTAAATGATATTTCAGCATTTCTCCCCTGATTCCGGCAGACAAAAGCATATCCGAAGACACCCATAAAGGCCTGCTGCCTGTGAGTAAATCAGAAGAAAACCGCTCCTTTTCCAACGGCGCTTCGCAGATTCCGCCGTCTTTACAGGCGCTTCCTAATATGCTCACATGGGTTCCGTCCTCCAGAACCCGGAACAGCTTCCCGCCGCTGACATTCAAATATTTTACTGCAATGTCTAAAATTTTACTGCCAAGATTTTTGAAAGAGCCTTCCGTTCCCGACAGACGCACCATATCCGCTACAGCTTTTGCAGCCCCTGAAGCTATTTGCGCTTTAAAGCCGGCAATACCGGGCTGCACTTTGGTATCTTCCTTTAAAGCTATCCTGCTTGCCACAGCCAGCATTTTATGTTCTAAATCCGCAATCAAATCCAACGCTTCATAAAAAGTATCCGGATCCATTCCCTGCCCCGGCATTTTTAAGCAGTCCCCTTTTACAGGTTCATTCAAAACACAGCAAATCAGAAAGCAGTTTCCCTGCACGCCTGACTCCCTGACCGAAACAGCCGCAAGCCGTATGTTGTCATAGACGGTTCGCTCTACGACCATATCCTCTAAGCCGCTGCCGGAAACTCTTTTAAAAATCTGGTAAAATTCCTCTTCGGGAATATTTTTACGGATAATTTCAACTCCTTCTTTATTTCCCGACATTTCCGTTATGTTTCTGCCCCGGTCATCTACGCAATATGCATATAAACCAGTTAAGGTGCAGAAATGATCCTGCACCTTTTGAAATTCCTGTTTATCAAATAATTGTTGCATTACCCCTGTCCCCATAAGCCTGTTATTTCTTTCAGAAGCTACAGCTTAGTTCCCGTCTATGCTGTAATTGGGCGCCTCTTTTGTAATATGAATATCGTGGGGATGACTTTCCTTTAAGGACGCGGCGGAAATTTTAACAAACCTACCCTTTGTCTTTAAGTCCTCTATTGTGGGCGTTCCACAATAACCCATACCGGAACGCAAGCCTCCCATCAGCTGGAATACCGTATCCTCCACAGTACCCTTATAAGCCACACGGCCCTCTACGCCTTCAGGCACCAGCTTCTTGGCGTCTGTCTGGAAATACCGATCCTTAGAACCGTTTTCCATCGCTGCAATGGAACCCATGCCGCGGTATACCTTATATTTTCTTCCCTGGAACAGTTCAAAGGTTCCGGGAGATTCATCACAGCCCGCAAACATGGAGCCCATCATGCAGACATTTCCTCCTGCCGCAATGGCCTTTGTCATATCGCCGGAGAATTTGATACCACCGTCCGCGATGATCGGCACGTCGTATTCCTTTGCCACTTCATAAGCATCCATAATAGCGGTAATCTGCGGCACGCCGATACCTGCAACCACACGGGTGGTACAGATGGAGCCGGGCCCGATACCTACCTTGACCGCATCCGTTCCCGCTTCGATCAATGCCTTTGTGCCTTCTCCCGTAGCCACGTTGCCAGCAATAATCTGCAGATCCGGATACGCTTCTTTGATCATCTTAACACAGTTTAACACATTCTGGGAATGACCGTGGGCGGAATCCAAAACGATAACGTCCACCTTTGCCTCCACTAAAGCTGCCACACGCTCTAAGCAGTTAGCCGTAATCCCCACTCCCGCGCCGCAAAGCAGACGTCCCTGGGCGTCTTTTGCCGAAAGGGGATATTTGATCGTCTTTTCAATATCCTTTATGGTAATTAAGCCTTTTAAATTAAACTCATCATCCACAATGGGAAGCTTTTCTTTTCTCGCCTTGGCTAAAACAGATTTGGCTTCTTCAAGAGTAATACCTTCTTTTGCCGTAATCAGGCTTTCAGAGGTCATACACTCCTTTATCTTTTTGGAAAAATCCGTTTCAAATTTTAAATCCCGGTTGGTAATAATACCCACCAGCTTTCTGCCTTCCGTAATCGGAACGCCTGAAATACGGAATTTGGCCATTAACGCATCCGCATCCTTTAAGGTGTGGTCCGGAGACAAAGAAAAGGGATCCGTAATAACGCCGTTTTCCGAACGTTTAACCTTGTCCACCTCTTCCGCCTGCTGTTCTATAGACATATTTTTGTGGATAATACCGATACCGCCCTGCCTTGCCATGGCAATGGCCATACGGTGCTCCGTAACAGTATCCATTCCGGCGCTCATCATCGGAATGTTTAACTTAATTGTTTTTGTCAAATATGTGGACAAATCCACCTCATTGGGAATTACTTGAGAATATCCCGGTACTAAAAGCACGTCGTCAAATGTAATTCCTTCGCCAATAATCTGACCCATTTCCTTTTCCTCCGTTTGAATAAAATCAGTCTCAGTCTGTAAATACATTTCTGGGCGCCGCCATTCTGATCGCCTTTACCAGCTCTTTGGTAGTGTCAATAATAATGCGCTCCCTTCCGTCTTTCCCCTCTACAACCAGTTCATATGCATTCCCCTCTTCGCTCTCTGAAGAGAAATCCCTTACCTTAAGATTATTGTAGGAATCCAATCTGTGAGAACCTTTCGGCGCCATAACCTCCAATGTGGTAAGGTCATAAGATGCCGCCTTTTTTCTCTTAGACTGATTTTTTATCTTATCTATGGATAATTCCTTATCCAGATACAGATATTCAAACTCGATACAGGCATTCAGCATAAGCAGATAAGCTCCTAAAAAAAGCAAAAGCCCCGAAACCGTGACCAGAATATTCGTAAAAAGCCCTATTATAAACAAAACAGCTCCCAGACCGACCATAATATGATGTAGTCCCGACGCTGCTTTTAACTGAGGTTTTTTTACCAGTAATTCCACATATGTATCATTCATGAGTACAAATTCCTTCCATATTCAAAGGTACATGAAAATATCTTAGTACATTTCACGAAATTTTTCAATAAGGAAATTAGTCCCTCATCCTATATTTTTATCCGCTGCTTTACCTCCTCGATGATCAAGGCTATTTCATCCAAGGCCCTTGTAATATATTTCATGTATTCCTTCTCTTCCTCGTCTATGATGCCATCTCTTATTATCCCCACCAGTTTCTGGGAGATTTCATCCATATCCCGGGCCGCGCCCAAAAATTTAATGACTGTCCGCTCCAGATTTTCCGCATATTTCAAATTTATATTTTCTTTTAACAAATAATCTATGGACACATCAAAAAAGTTACTGATCGCAACGATTTTATCTGTCTCCGGCAATGTTGTCCCCACTTCCCATTTAGACACGGCCTGCCTGCTCACATAAAGCTTTTCAGCTAACTTTTCCTGGGAATAACCGTTCTGTATTCTTAAATTTGTCAGCTTTTGTGCGAAATTCATCCTATTATACCTCCACTGTAAAATTATAAGCACAGGTTTTTTCGAAATCAACCAACTGGAAATAGCGGCGTCGCAACCCGTGGTTGCCACCGATTTTTCTTTAAATCAGGAATACCGTGCATGAAAGTAAAAGGCCGGCCCTTTGCTTCCGTTTCCCCACAGCCATGCAGCAATGTCGAATTAATGAAATTTCCATGAACTTTGTTGACACAAAATCCCCCTCATACTATCATTAGTTTATTCTGGCAGGCAGCATCCTAATGAGTGCAAGCGAAGCCGGGGAGACTGTTTACAGGCATTTAGCGCCTGCACGAATATCCAGAAAGGACTATTGCATATGCTGAAAGATGAAATTGCCAAAAATAAAGAAATAATGAAGGATAAAAGCGGCCGGGAGAGATTGCAATATTTCTGTTATTACTATTGGAAGCCCATTGTCCTCTTCCTCATTGCTATTTGCTGTATCGTTGCATTTATCCGGCATTTTATTGAATACGGCAAGGAATCTTCCATTTATGTAGCTTTAGTCAACTGTAATATTATTTCCGAAGAACAGACCGATTTGATCTCAGATTATGTCCGTTCCCGAAATATCGATACGACTGTGCATCCTGCCAGGCTGGACGTTGCCTTGCAAATGTCCGAAAACAGGAACGACAATTTAGACGTGGCTAACTCCCAGAAGCTGTCCGCATTTTTGGAATCAGGTAATATCGACGTGCTGATCGCACCGGATTGGACAATCGAAAGCTGTGCGAATCAAGCTTATCTTGCAAATATCCAGACCTCACTGCCTGCAGATTTATATGAACAGCTAAAGGACCGGCTGATATACCACACCTACGAGGACGACGGCCGGGTTCCCGTAGCCGTTTATGTGGGAGATCTTCAAAAGATCAGCAGCTTATATGAAGCAGATGAAAATCCGTACTTTGCCATAGGAAATAAGACGGAACGGAAGGAAGCGGCCGCCGATTTCTTAAGGTACTTATTGGAAGACTGACCGTTTTGCAGTTTTGTGTAAGCAGGGTGCGCCCCGCTTACACTTTATTTTCTATTTTTCCATCAAAATAACGCCGCATCCTATCTTCTCTCCGGCATCTCCCGAAGGCTGCGACGTAAAATCGTCTCTTTTGCTGTGGATAACCACTGATTTTCCGATTATCTCTGGTACTGTAAATCTTTTATCGTAAAATGCCGTCCAGGCATAGCCCTGGTTTCCCATAAGAGGTATCATATCTCCTGCATGCATAGGATGGGGCATTCCTCCCGGATTATAATGTCCTCCCGTCTTTGTAAAATTTTCCGAACAGTCTCCCGTCTCGTGAATATGCAAAGCATAAAAATCCGAAGAGTCCTGCGTCTGAATATCCGGCAGCCCGAAAATCTCCGCCTCAATCAATACGCCGCCGTATAAGGTGGAAAAAAATTTCACAAGTCCGCCAAGCCGGGAATTATCTTCGTTTCCCTTAATCCATGCCACTGCCTGGGGTCTGTCCTTTTCCAATAAATGAATAAATGTCAAACGTGGTGTTATCTGCATCATGATAGAAAATCCTTTTCTTTTTATCATATGCTTTTTGCCTCAGGCTGTTCTTTTTCCATAAATTTCATTTTTTGCAATTTTTATCTGTTTTGGCACTAAATTTTCCCTGTATAATTCATTTTTCCAGACAAATACTATTTTTATCTTAACCATTTAAAATTCCGCGGCAGTCATCAAATGTCTGCAAGCCGTCGCTTGGCTTAGCCTGTTTTCTTTAGAGTGCTGTCCGCGGGAATGAACAACAGCCATAACAGAAAGGAGTTCCTTATGGATCATAAAGATTTTACCGCTTCACTGGCAATGAACACTTTAGATGATATTCCAAACCCGAAAAGCGACGCCAAGGATATCGTAGGACTTGTGAAAAGCAGCGGAAAGGTTACCGGCTACCAGCTTTCCGACGGACGCACCGTTTCCAAAGAGGAAGGGGTCGCCATGGCTAAATCCGGCCAGATCAACGGCGTAGGCGTTGCCCATCGGGGCGATAGCGAATATTTAAAGAGCATTCCCGACGGGACGGAGGGAAACAATCTGGCAAACCTTCCTTCTGTATCCGCAAAAGCAGATTTATAATCAGAGCCGGGCTAAAAACCCGGCTCCCTTTACATTTTACTATCATAACGTTACTGCTTTCTGGATAAGTGATTTATCCATTTTTACCTACTGTCCGTCCCACCTGACAGCCTTCTCAGCATGAGAGCTATCTGCCTTCATCATACTGCATAAACGCATCAACCTTAGGCTGGGAGGGGCATCCCGGCGCAAATTCGTTTTCCAAGAACTCGTCCACCATCTGTTCCCGCACCTTTTTTCCTGTGGTAAACGCCCCGATACACATAATATTCGCATCGTTGCTGAGTTTTGCCCTCTGCGCCGAATATACGTCCGAAACCAGAGCTGCATATGCACCCTTTACTTTATTAGCGGCTATGGACACGCCGATGCCTGTTCCGCAGAGTAATATGCCGCAGTCAAACTTCTTGGCCGCTACCGCCTCTGCCAGCGTGATCGCCGTATGGGCATAAATGGGATCTTCACTGCCGAAGTCCTCTACCTCGCCGTACTTTTTTTCTTTTATGTATGCAATCAGGTCTTCTTTTTCCTGTTCTGCATTGGGATCACACCCTATTGCGATTTTCATCGCCCTCATCCTCCTTTCTCATGCTTTCTATATCTTCAAAACGATACCCTCAAATTTATGATTTTTTATACCTGCTCCATGGAACCGTCCACAAACTCGCGCATTGCCCGGAAAATAAGCCAGGTAGACGTAGCGCCTGCATCCTGGTAACCCATAGCTCTCTCTCCCAGAGATTTTGCGCGCCCGAATTTGGCAATACAGTTTTTGGTATTTTCCACGCCCTTTGCCGCATTCTCTTCTGCCGCCTTAAGCATTTCCAGGAATCCTTTTTGGAAGCTTTCCTTCATTCCGTCCACCGCCGGGCTTAAAGCGTCTACCATGGTCTTATCGCCAATCTCCGCCTTTCCCCGTTCCTTGATAGCTTTCAGGCTCTTTGTTTCCATTTCCATAAGATCCCGTGCTTCCAAAACTGTTTTTGCCTCTTCCCCTTTTGCTCCTTCTAAAAACAGGCTTCCGAATATCACGCCCGAAGCGCCTCCCATACTCAAGAGCATTTCCTTGCCCGCAGCCTCAAAGAGGGCGTAGACATTCTCTTCTCCATACATGGTCTCAAGTTTTTCTTTTGCCCTTTTCATGCCTGCAGCCATACCCATACCGTGGTCTCCGTCGCCGATCTCGCTGTCGATTTTGGTTAAAAGACCTTCGTTTTTTACGATCTTTCCGGCCACATACAAAAGCATCTGCCTGCAATCCTCTGCCGTAAGACTTTCATAGCTTTCTTTTCTCACATAAGGCTTCTTACCAGCCATCCCGGTCCTTTCTTTCTCTTCGGTCCGGTCTTTTATCTTTTCCGTTTCTTTTATTTCTTTGTCTTTTGTTTTTCTGCCTTTTTCCGTTCTCTTCCCGGTTTCTGCCGTCCGCTCCTCTTTTGCTTTCCGCCCGTCGTTTGTTTCCGCATATTCTCCCAATATCCCTTTTGCATAAAAGGGAGACTGGCAGGGCATATCGTAATATTTCTTTAATTCATCATCCAGCTTCATTAAAGAAATGGAAAAACCTCCCATTTCCTGGCTCGTGCAGTAATTGTTCAGTTCCGAATCGTAAATCAGGATTCCGTCTTTATCAAGAAGCTGCTTCAGCCTTCTGAATACAATGGAAAGCTCAATCAGGGTGGTGGAACCAAGCCCGTTTACAAGGACGCATACCTCGTCGCCCTTTTCAGGCTTCATATCCTCTTTGATCTGGTCATACATCTTCTCCACCAGCTTGTCTGCCGGCTGCCATTTCGTCCTTAAAACGCCTTTTTCTCCGTGAAGCCCCATGCCATACTCGATTTCATCCTCTCCCAGCTCAAATATGGGGGTATCTGCGCCCGGAAGCTGGGCGGACGCCGTGGCAACTCCTACGCTCTTAGTGTTGTCCCTGGCTTTTTCCGTGACTCTGACTGCTTCTTTTAAATCCGCACCGCTGTCACAAACGGCTCCGGCAATTTTTACCACAAAGACGTCTCCCGCTATTCCCCGTCTGTCTTCTGTTCTCTCAGGGGGAGCGCTGGCCACATCGTCCCATACCCGCACATGGGCTGTAGGAATTCCGTCTGCATTTAAAAATTCCTCCCCCATATCAAAGTTTAAATTGTCTCCTGAATAGCAGCCGTATACAAACAGAACGCCTTTCCCTTCCTCTACCGCTTTTGCAGTTTCATAAATTGTCTTAGGATCCGGCGAAGCAAAAATATTACCGCAGGCCGCCGCATCCGCCAAGCCTCTTCCCACAAAGCCGGAAAACATCGGTTCATGCCCGCTTCCTCCGCCGATAACAAGGGAAACCTTATTTCGTCTTCTCTGCTTTCCGATCACTCCGTTCACTTCGGGATGCTTTGTATAATATTTGTGATAGGCGCCGCAAAACCCTTCCATCATTTCAGATACGACCTGCGACCCTTCATTGATTATTTTTCTCATATAGCCTCCTTCTATTGAATAACGTCCAAGGAGGAAACTCCCCCTTGAACGCTTTCCATTTCCGAATAATCAGAACCATTTTTTAGAACCACCAGTTTGTGCAGACCAAAGTCATGGTATTTGCACAGGATATCACGGTAAACATGACGGTGTTGATCAATGCCCCCAGCCATACCTTACCGGTCTTCTTATAAAATCTTCTGCTGATGACTGTACACAGGCAGAGGTTGATAAACAGAGGCCAGCTTAACATTACCCTTGCGCTGTCCAACTTCACGACGCCTTTGGCAATGAGGTTGGAATACTGATAAATCCAGATGCCTGCAAGTCCTAAAATGTTGAAGAGACACATCAGTACAATATTCAGCCATTCTTTTCTTCCCGCAACCATATTGGAAAGATTCTGGCACAGTGCGTTTGCCACAAAGAAAATTGCAAACAGCGGCATAAATCTGACTGCTACCAAAAGATCGTCGCTGGACGGCCATTTTACTACATAGCTGATGAAGCGGAAGTCCGCATTAAAGAAGTATTTTGCAAAGCCTACTACAAGGTAGCCTGTACCGATGGCTGCAAGTGCAAGAAGCGCAGTCTTTCCAAGGTCTTTTAAGCTTATCCTTAAATTCCACTGTTCCGGTTTTACGCCCGCTTTTTTGGAAACCAGATAGTAGCCTACTGCAAAGAGGATCAATCCGATCAATCCGGCTGCTGCAGTCCACATACCCTGTTCAAGAGTCAGCCCCTGAGGCCAGATCCTGGTTCCGAAAAGAGAACGGGTTGCAAAATCAGGACCTAAACGACTTCCGATCCATTGTTCCAACTTGATCATAAAGGTGGCCGGAATGACAGAGCCTGCCAAAAGCAGAATCCAGTATAATGCTTGTCCGCCTGCTCCTTTCGGCGCTTCCGGTACGTAAATATCAGTTTCTTCTTTTGCTAACAATCCTCCAAAGAACTTCGTTGTCAGCATCAGGCATGCCGATGCAAACACAACAAAGAAGAAAGCGATTAAACCGATGGTATTGAAAAACCATTTATACTGAATGGTCAGGCTTCCGCTGTCAATGAAGTTGGGCGCTTCGAAAGCATTCTGGAAGAAATCAACCAGATTGGAAGTCGTTGCCAGGGAATAGTGATTGAGAATATGGGTCTCATAAGGGGTATATAATACGCGGATGAATTCTTCGTCAGAGCCCTGTACCGTTCCCGAATAAATCTTTCCTACCTCTACGTCGTCCCCTTCTTTTAGGTCATAACCATCCAGCTCATTGATCAGTGTTCTTGCATTTTCCGAACGGTAGAAGGTGCCGGGGCCGCCCGCTTCCGTCTGATAATTATTCTCATCTAACTGTCCTGCATTGACACCATAATGAACATCATAATATAAAGGTATTTCATCTCCGCTGTCCGGGGTATTATCAGGATCGTAATTCAGATGATCCAGCCATTTCCCGTCTATGCCAAGCTGCTGGTTTCCCATAAGAAATACCGCAGCAACCTTGTTTACTCCGCCGTTGTATTCCTGGATTTTATTATATGCAAGACATGCATTCGCCATCTTGCCTCCTAAAGAGTGACCCGTAATACCGATCTGTTCCCTGTTTACAAAAGAAAGATTGTTGTAAACATAATCAACAACATCACACATTCCCGAACCCGGCGTTGTGCTTAAGCTTTCAAAATCGGAACCGGGATTTGCCGTTACAAGGAAAAATGCATCCATGGGATTCGTTTTATGGTTTGCAGAATCTCCGTGACCGTCACAGTCCATGGTAATGGCAACATATCCTCTTTTTGCCAGCTCAAGACAGGTATAATCCTGAGTCTCTTTTGCATCAAAGCTTCCATGAAGAGTTATGACGCAGGGCGCCGGAGTCTCAGCCGTAGCTGTTTTGGGCTTATACATCTGACAGGCGATCAGGTTGCCGTTAGCGTCTTCAATGCTGAAATTTTCCACATCAATCTTTCCCATGTTGGTATTTACCAGAGTAGAACCAATCATGCTGACCAGACAAACGGCAAGAGCAATCAGTAACATTTTCTGATAAAGTTTTTTGTTTAATTTAATCATTTTACTTCTCCTTTCTCTGTAGTAACGTTTTTCCTGACCTTGCTATTGCTTTGATCACATCATATCACGTTCTTTTTTTGCTGTCGATTTCACTTTTTCTCATTTTTGTATATTTTCGAACATTTTTACCGTAAATGTTCGCATAAACATTTTTCTTCAAATCCGTGAATTTCAGGGCACTTCTTTTTAATTTTTACTTTATTTCCCATTTTGCTTTCTGTGAAATTTGTACTATTTTCCCCATATATTTTTGTTTAAAACTTCAAAATTTAACATTTTTTATTAAAAATTTATTTTTCTATTTATCTTTTTCATTTATATGTTATAATTATAGTGATAATATTGTAGCTACGTCTCACATTTTGCAGGTAAAAGGTTGAAAAAAGAGCTGTCAGCCTTGATTTGAGGATCAAATGAACACAAAAGCATGTTTGCTTGACCTATGGAGGCAAAAATGAATAAAAAGAACAAAAGAATCAACAATTTACTATCGCTGTTACAGGAATCTCCCGATTTATCGGTTAAAGCGCTGTCGGAAATCCTCAATGTTTCCGATATGACGATCCGGAGAGATTTAAAATACCTGAAGGAAAATAATTTGTTTTACCGCAATCACGGTATTGCGCTTCCTCCCCATTCCAATAGCAGCGTTACAAACATTGAAAAGGAATATACCCTTCATACCGAGCGCACTAAGTTTTTAGATCAAAAACAGCGGATCGGACATTTTGCCGCCACCCTGATAGAGCCTAACGATACTTTGATCTTAGACGCTGGCACTACCATTGCGGAAATGGCAAAATACATTCCTGAGGATATAACCTTAAACATTACCTGCTACAATTATTATACGCTGGCACAGCTCTTTGACAAAAAACTGATCAACATTACTCTGGCAGGCGGCGTTTTGCACCGGAACGACCAGATGTTTGAGTCCTCTTACGGAAACGAGCTGATCCAGAGCCAGCGGGCAAGCAAATTTTTTATGGCCGCTTCCGGCGTACATGAGACTCTGGGGCTGACATGCGCGCACAATTATGAAGTCCTGACCAAGCGTGCCGCCATGAAATCCTCACTGACCTCTATTCTTCTTGTGGATTCCAGCAAATTCAGTCTGATCAGAACCGCTTATGTTTCCCAATTAAACGAAGTGGACACTATCATTACCGACGACGGGATCACAAAAGAGTGGAAAGAAATCATCCAAAACCTTGGTATTGCTTTATATGTAGTTTAAAAGGAGAGAAAGGATGAAAAAACTATATTTCGGAAGCAATCTCAAAATGTACAAAGGCATTGAAGAAACAACAGAATATTTAAAGAACTTGATGGATTTAACTGCGGATATCAGCCGGGAGGTTATGGAGCTGTTTATTCTTCCGTCTTTTACTTCCCTTCCCGCAGCTACAAAAATTGTAGAGCCGCAGCTTTTGACATTAGGAGCTCAGAATATGTGCTGGGCAGACTCCGGACAATATACCGGCGAAATCTCCCCTGCCATGCTCAAAGAGTTGGGAATCCGCCTTGTCATGGCGGGACACTCTGAGCGCAGACACATTTTCCATGAATCAGACTTTGATGAAAATAAAAAAGTAAAATCCGCTTTAAGCCACGGTTTTACCGCTTTACTGTGTATCGGGGAAACCGACGAAGAAAAAGAATACGGCATCAGTGCGGAAGTACTGTGCGCCCAGCTAAAGATAGGGCTCCATGGCATTACCAGAGAAGAGATTCCCTATCTTTGGATCGCTTATGAACCGGTATGGTCCATAGGCGTTGACGGCACCCCGGCTTCTTCGGCGTACGCCGAAGAAATGCATGGCATTATCAAGGACACCTTGTCCTCCCTTTTTGGTTCAGACTCTGCACAGATACCCGTTTTATACGGTGGGAGCGTTAATGCCGGGAATGCCGGCGAACTGATCACACAGCCCTCTATCGACGGGCTCTACATAGGGCGGGCCGCTTGGAATCCAAAGGATTTCAACACTCTGATCCGAAGCGCCATGGCTGCCGCCGGTCAGTTATCATAAGCTTTCCAAACCAAATATCCCGCCACAACACAGATTTACACTCCTTAGAGAATAAACGTTCTAAAGAATATGAAATGCGAGAACAAAAATGCTGCCCGATAATTTATAGGTTATCGGCAGCATTTTTATTCCCACAGAAAGCAGATTCGATAGATTTTATATCCTATGTAAAAAAATTCTTCTCTCGCCAGAAAGGGAAGCTTGCTTTTTAAAGTTCTATAACGGGTGGTGGGCGTCGGCGAGCTGTATGCCTCGATTCCGCAGTCTTTTGCCATTAACATGGACCGTTTCATATGCAAAGGATCACTGACGATGATAGCGGTGGAATAAGAATTTTCATCCATTAATTCCTTTGCATTTTCAAGATTTTCCTGGGTTACGGTTGATTCCTCCTCGATTAAGATGGCATCTTCCAAAACGCCCTGCTCTATCATATATTTCTTTCCCGCATATGCATCGGAATGCTCATTTCCTTTTCCCATTCCGCCTGTTACGATTACCTTTTCAACATAACCGTTTTCATACAGCCAGATACCGTGATTCAGCCTTTCCTCAAACACCGGGGAAACCCTTTCCCCATAAGCTGCCGCCCCAAGGACAATGGCTACATCCGCCTTTTGCTTTTCATCAGCCTTTCCATACTGCCAGATGCTTATGGCCGTTCCCCCCATATACAGGATGAAAAAAAGCGCCAGAGCCGCCGCCAGCCACCTCAATTTAATCTTTTTCATTTTTGGTCCTTCCGCTTTCAGCTTCTTTTGCTTCATTCCCTGATCTCCCGCTTTGCATTCTCTTTCCTTTAAGAGTATCATAAAGTAATCAAAAAAACCACAGGAGACTGCATGCGAACCAGAACATGCCTTTTTGCCGCATTCGCTGTATATAGTTTCTGATACCTCCCCGCAGGTCTACAGATTATTAAAAACAAATTTTATAAATATCAGCCAACGTCCCTTCATGGGAAAAGCTACGCTCATACACGCCGCCATTCTTTTGTATAACCTTTACGGATGCGGCGTTTTCTTTTTCCACCGAAATATGGATTTCCTTCATTCCTGCCGCCTTCGCCACTAAAAGAATCTGACCAAGCATCTTCGTGGCATAACCCTTTTTTCTCTCAGAAGGGCGCACACTATATCCGCAGTTCCCCAAATCCTTCAAAAAATCATTGAGGGTATGCCTTAAATCGATTATGCCGATTATTTTATTATCACTTTTCCTGACTGCAAAAAAAGTATCCGTAACTACCCAGTTTTCGTTTACCGTTTCGGGACTGGTGTTGCGGGTCACGGAATCCAGCCACTCCTCATAGCTTTCCGTCTGGTCAAAAAGTTCGCTTCCGCAGATGATCCTCTCTCCCTTTTCAAAATGCTCTTCCCGATAGGCAAGAGCCTCTTCTTTCATCTCCAATACAGGTCTTACCAGGTAAATATTATCATTCATTCAAATCCTCCTTTAGCAATAAAAGCCTTCTTACTTCGTTTATGATCTGACCGGGAATATTCTCATCAAGTTCCATTAATCTGCCGTACATCCGCACTCCCTGATAGGCAAATGCCATAATGTGAAAAACCGCTTCCGGTTCTACCTGCTTAAATTCCCCTGATTCCATTCCATAATGAATCAGCTCCACCCACCCGGATTTGGAAACCTCATATTGCTTTCTTACGGAATTTTCAGTCTCAGAAATTGCCGGATCACTATAGAATTCGCAGATGGCAAGGCTGAAAGAATTTTCACAATCAGCCATTTCCCTTTCATATCTTGAAAGAAGTTCCTCCAAAATAACGGTAGCCGGAACATGCTCCCTGATCTGCTTTGATATATCATGACTCTGTTTCTCCGAAAAGCCATTGACAATTTCCAGAAAGATTTGCTCGGTACTGTCATAATGACGGTACAGCCCTCCCCTGCTCAATCCCGTCTCCTCACAAATATCCTTCATGGTAACGTCCTTATACCCCTTTTGGGAAAATAATCCATAGGCTTTGTCCCGAATAGCTTCCCTTGTTCTGTCTCCCTTCACTCCCATGTCAACATCTCCTTTTTGCAACATATATGTCGCTTTTTATTATGCGACACAATCGTCGCTTTGTCAAGCGATAAATAATGAACCGGAAATTACGCACTAAAAATCCGCAATTTCCGGTTTATTACTTTTTATAAAACACCATTGTGGGTATAAATCCCCATGCACCCGCAGAAAGCACCTGGATTACCATCTCCGGCTTCGCCTGTCCCGCCAAAAGATTCACAATATGCCCGATACCGAATGTTACTGCCGAAATGGTAACCGCCACAGGAGCAGGGTCCCTTTTCAAAAGCGCCCGGAATAAAAAACCACGGAACATCATCTCCTCAAGGAATCCTATTTACAGCATGGAAGCAGCTGCAAACACTTGTGCCATGCCGCTATAAGACATAGCAAACCCGCCCCACAGATTTCAAAGCTCCCCTGATAGGGATGCTCACAATACAATACGCAAAAAATCCACAATAGCGCAAACCGCAATTCATTAATCTCATACAATTTTTTCATATTTTCATCCTCACAATTCCTTTACAGCACTGTTAAACACATCACAAAGATTCTTACTACAGGCGTCCTCATCATACTCCAAAGCATTATTAGCCAATAGACTGGCATACCCATGAGCCATAACAGCAATTTTCCCGAAAAGCTCCTTTGCCGATTTCAGACTCCCGCCCATTTCTCCGTCACCCCCTATCGTCCCCGGCATTTCCACCACCTAAAAGCCGTATAAAGAAAAAGGAATCTGCCCCGGCGGGTTTCCCGCCGGGGCAGATTCCTTTTTCTTTATACGGCTCCCTACAACAATTCCTTCAAAATCTGATTAACCATCCCCGGATCAGCCTTCCCCTTCATCGCCTTCATAGTCTGGCCCACCAGAAATCCGATAGCCTTCTCCTTCCCATTACGGTAATCCTCCACCGACTGGGGATTTGCCGCCACGATCTCCTCAATGGTCCTCCTAAGCGCTCCCTCGTCATTGACCGTCTTTAACCCCTTTTCCTCAACATAGGTCACAGGGTCAACATCCTCGTTAAACATAACCTCAAACACTTCCTTGGCAACGGAACTGTTGATCTCCTTCTTCTCCGTCATCTGAATCAAAGCTGCCAGATTTTTCGGGGAAAACCGGATATCCTCAGGGTCCATATCCTGTTCCTTCAAAAGCCTCATAGTCTCCACCATCAGCCAGTTAGAAACCTTTTTAGGCTGTTTGCAGATAGCAACCGTCTCCTCAAACAAATCCGCCATTCTCTTGGAAGCGGTAATGATCTCAATATCATATTCGGGAATATCATATTCCTCTTTATAACGCGCCATTTTCTCCGTGCGGAATTCCGGCTGTTTTGCCCTAATGCTCTCAAGAAGCTCGTCGCTGACAATAATAGGCACCAGATCCGGGTCCGGGAAATAACGGTAATCCTGGGCGTCTTCTTTGCTCCTCATGGCGTAAGAAGATTCCTTGGTATCATCCCAGCGCCTGGTTTCCTGAACAACCTCTTTTCCATCCTCAATCAAATCAATCTGCCTTGCCCTCTCGCCTTCAATGGCACGGGCAATGGCCTTAAAGGAATTTAAGTTCTTCATCTCCGTACGGGTTCCGAACTTCTCCGCTCCCACTTCACGGACGGAAAGATTTACATCCGCCCTCATGGAGCCTTCCTGCAGCTTGCAGTCGGAAGCCCCCAGATACTGAATAATCAGGCGCAGCTTTTCTAAGTAAGCAATGACTTCCTCTGCGCTTCTCATATCCGGCTCCGATACGATTTCAATTAAAGGTACGCCGGAGCGGTTAAAATCCACCAGGGAGCTGTCTTCCCACTCATCATGAACCAGCTTACCCGCATCCTCTTCCATATGGATTTCATGGATACCTACCTTCTTGCTGCCTTCCTCCGTCTCGATTTCCACATAGCCGTTTCGGCAGATTGGCAGATAAAGCTGGGATATCTGATAGTTTTGGGGATTATCGGGATAAAAATAATTTTTCCTGTCAAATTTACAGTTTCTGGTAATATCACAGTTCGTTGCCAGTCCCACCCCGATTGCATATTCCAACACCTGCTTATTCAGTACCGGAAGGGAACCGGGCATACCGGTGCAGACCGGGCAGGTATGGGTATTGGGCTCTCCGCCGAATGCGGTGGAACAGCCGCAGAATATTTTTGTTTTCGTGGCAAGCTCCACATGGACTTCCAGACCGATGACGGTTTCATATTGTTTTGCCATTTATTTGCCCTCCTTTGCAAGTGAAAATTTGCCTCTTGCCTGCTCATAGGAGTAAGCAGCCTGAATGATTTTCTTTTCTTTAAAGCAGTCTCCGATTAACTGTAATCCCACAGGCAGACCGTTTTTATCCACCCCGCAGGGAACGCTGATACCGGGCAGTCCCGCCAGATTGACGGAAATGGTGTAAATATCCCCAAGGTACATCTTAATAGGGTCCGAAAGGGAAGAGCCGATTTTGGGTGCCGTAGTGGGCGCACAGGGTCCCAAAATCATATCATATTTTGCAAACGCCTCGTCAAAGGCCTTTTTAATCAATGCCTTTACCCTCAAAGCTTTCAGGTAATAAGCGTCATAATAGCCGGAGCTTAATACAAAGGAACCTAACATAATACGGCGTTTTACCTCAGGTCCGAAGCCCTGGGAGCGGCTGCGCTTGTACATCTGATGCAGTTCCTCGCAATCCTCGGCACGGAAACCGTATTTTACACCGTCAAAACGTTCCAGGTTAGAGCTTGCTTCCGCCGCCGCAATGGTATAGTAGGTAGGGATGGCATACTCCACTAAGGATAAATCAAATTCCTCCACCACAGCGCCCTTTTCCTTCAATACGTCAGCCGCTGCTAACACTTTTTCCTTTACATCCGGGTCAATGCCTTCCCCAAAATAGTCTCTTGGAATCCCGATTTTCATGCCCCTTACATCATCCACAAGGGCGGAGGTAAAATCGGTATCCTCTCTTTCCACGCTGGTGGAATCCTTTTTATCATGAGATGCGATAATTCCCATAATAGTGGCGCAATCGGTCACATCCTTGCATAAAGGTCCGATCTGGTCTAAGGAGGAACCATATGCAATCAGCCCGTAACGGGAAACCGTGCCGTAGGTAGGCTTCATGCCTACCACGCCGCAGTAGGATGCAGGCTGTCTGATGGAACCGCCCGTATCGGAACCCAAGGCATAAAAGCATTCGTTTGCCGCAACCGCCGCCGCAGAACCGCCGGAAGAACCGCCCGGTACATGCTCTGTATTCCAGGGGTTTTTGGTTGCTCCAAATGCAGATGTTTCCGTGGTGGAACCCATGGCAAACTCGTCCATATTTGTTTTACCGAGAATGACTGCCCCTGCTTTTTGTAAATTGATAACCGCCTCCGACGTATAAGTGGGCACAAAATTCCCCAGTATCTTAGAGGAACAGGTAGTCAGCATCCCCTCCGTACACATATTGTCTTTAATGGCAACGGGAACGCCTGCCAAGGGTCCTGTCAGTTCTCCTGCTTCTATTTTTTTCTGCACTGCTTCCGCTGTCTTTAACGCCCCTTCTTTATCCATGGTCACATAGCAGTTCAAGGTATCTTCATTATTTTCTATCTGTGCAAAGACCGCCTCCACAGCTTCTGTGGCGGTCGCTTCTCCTGCTTTGATTTTTGCCGAAAGTTCTACGGCAGATAAATCCAGAATATCCATTTTCCGCAAACCTCCTTAAAATGTACTGGGCACTACAAACATGCCGTCTTTTTCTTCCGGAGCATTCTTGATGATATTTTCCCTGTCGTCTCCGTTTGTTACCACATCTTCCCTGAACACATTGTTTACGGGAAATACATGGCTCATAGGCTCAACGCCTGTCGTATCCAGTTCCCCTAATTTGTCGATATAGTCGAGCATGGAAGCCATATCCTTTTTCGCCTGTTCCTTTTCCTCGGCGGACAGCTCCAGCTTGGCCAGAATTCCTACGTAATCAATTGTTTCGTCTGTAATCACATTCGCCATTTTTTACGCCCTTTCTCTATGATTTTGAGATGATATGCTTATGCTGATTAACGCATACGTGCATCTGCATATATGCGGTGTGTATAAAGAAAAACCCGGGACAAATCATTACTTTGTCCCGGGAGCAAATCATTCCCGATTACGGTATTACCCGCATATAGAACACATACTCATCTCTTTACCGCAATTTGTCTGGAAAAATAGTAGCATAATTATCTTGTTTTTGCAAGGGGCTTACGGGTTTTCATGCCTCTCTCCCCGCCACGGGCAGTCATATGCTACAGATTCTTCCCCATATTTTTTTCCGAAAGCTTCAGCGCTGAAATAATGGGGACAATGAGTATCCCGCAGAAAAAATTGCTGACCCCGTGTATAAAATCAAAAGGCAGGCCCGCTACGATCCAGGCTATCGTCGCTTTTAAACTCAAGCCGTATAGCAAAGCCTGTGCGGGAGCGTAAAGCGTTCCGAACAAAAAGCCGTGCATTGCGCATAAAACCATATACACAAGGGGCTTTACCTTGTCAGGAATTTTCTTAGGAAGCAGCATAACCGCTCCCCAGAGCACCGTCCACAAATATAAATAAGGTACCCACCATGCCGCAAAGCCACAGAAAGCGCCGTTCAGCAATACATAAATATAAATGGGATACAAGGCTTTTTTCCCGTAAACAACCGTAAAAGCAATGGTAAATACTCCGAGAAGATGGATATTGGGTGCAACCTCCATAATCATCTTAGAGGCATACATTACCGCCCCAAGCATTGAGAATACAGCCATTTCTTTTGTGGTAAGCTTCATATCATTCTACCTTAAAGGAATACTGTTCTCCTTCTGTGATAGGCGTGGCGTCCACACCGGTGGAAGCATATTCCCCGTTAATATAAAACGCCCAGTATACGCCGTCTTTATCATAATCAACGGTTATACCGTTAACAGTTTTTACATAAAGCCCGTATTCGCCTTCTTCTCCGGCAATCAGCCCCAATTCCAGTAAAGCTTCTCCAACGGTTTCCTTGTCCGTATGAATTTCAAAATTTGTTTCAACACCTTCTTTGTCCACTACAGAAACATTGAATACCGTATTTCCCTCTCCCAGTACCGTAGCCTCCGTCCGGTGGTTTGCCTCGGATTCTGTCCCATCGTTTGCTTCCGATTCTTCCTCATCGTTTACTTCCGATTCCGTCTGGACATTTGCTTCCGCTCCTGCCTTAGAAGGCTCTTCCTTTGCCTCAGCGCCATTACAACCGGTTGTAGTGAATGCCATAGCCACAATAAGCATCATACAAAGGATGAATGACGAAATTTTTTTACTCCATTTCATTCTCATGTTTTTATCTCCTTTGATTTGTATTTCCTCCAAAAACCGGCGCTCGCGGTTATAGAAAAGAGGATTTTTCCATCCGGATCTTTCGACTCGGCATTCTGTTAACCAAGCCTTCTCAGATTATTTCCAATGGCCTTTCCCCGAATTGTGGCATTCGGGTCAGATTAACAAGATTTTTAATATGCCTCACGGCGACGGGCTCGTACAGGATTTCCACCTGTTTTCCCGGACAAGTCAATATTATAATCGTTTGATCACAAATTGGCAA